>Ga0065721_10003576_pt1 | contig 228527 bp, 170 predicted proteins | sample Mesricmetagenome_FD_59108 | JGI IMG/M metagenome (GOLD analysis project Ga0065721, IMG submission 59108) | Mesophilic microbial community from rice straw/compost enrichment Sample: eDNA_1 v2 (version 2) | ecosystem: Engineered > Solid waste > Grass > Composting > Bioreactor | place: USA... | reverse complement strand
GGGGAGCAAGTGCGCTCTGTAGCGACATAGCCGTACCCTTCGACAGGCGGTTCCTGTGGTTCGACAGGCTCACCAACCAAGCTTGGCGAAGGGCAGGGTAGGGCTTGTTCGCAACTTTAGCATTCCACAGCGCTGAACCAATCACACGAATATTGCAAACTACTCTCTCCAAAGACACTGTGCCTTTGTGCCTCGTGTGGTGAATGATGCGAAATCTGGTTGAACATTGTGTGTTTTGGCCTTCGGCAGATTTGATAGCAAATCTGCATGGTTACTAGGCTTTGCAGGGGGCGCTTGGGCGCAGGCAGACAAGAAGCCGAATGGGAGGAGCTCCGCTTTGATAGCCGGAGGCGGACGCGCTAGAAGCCGAATGGGAGGTTAAGACTTCTCCGCCAACGTAATAAATTACCTGAAGTGAACAAGCGGATGTGGTATCGCACAAACATCTCAAAACAAATCCCTCAAAAAAACTCATTGCTTCCGTGCCTCGTGTGGTGAATAAAAAACAGTGCCTTGTGTGCTGAATAAAGCGAGAGGGGAGATGACGAAGCGCCATCTCCCCTCGTTTTGTGCTGGATATAGTGCGAGCTACTCGTCTAGCTCGTTGCCGACATTCCAATGCAAAAAGGAATCGATAAACAGCTTGAGGTCGCCGTCGAGCACTGCATAGACATTGCTGGTCTCGGCGTCGGTGCGATGGTCTTTGACCAAGGTCGAGGGGTGCAGATAGTAGGTGCGCATCTGGTTGCCGAAGTCGGCCGAGCGCACCTCGCCGCGCAGCCGCATACGCTCTTCGCGCTTGCGTTGCAGCTCTCGTTCGAGCAGGCGACCGCGTAAAACGCGCATAGCGGTCTCTTTGTTTTGAAGCTGCGAGCGCTCGTTTTGACAGGTCACCACGATCTCTTCGGGAGTGCCGCCTTTGTAGACCAAGCGCACCGCCGAGTCGGTCGTGTTGACGCCTTGACCGCCGTGTCCGCCAGCGCGGAAGACATCGACGCGCAGATCTTCGGGCTTGATAACGATCTCGGGGGCGTCATCGACTTCGGGGATCACTTCGACGCGCGCGAACGAGGTCTGGCGGGTGTGAGCCGAGTTAAAGGGTGACAGGCGAATCAAGCGATGCACACCGGATTCAGCTTTGGCATAACCATAGGCGTAACGACCGCGAATCTCGATCGTGGCACTCTTGATACCCGCCTCTTCACCGTCGCTTCTATCGACAAGCTGCACCTGAAAGCCTTGGCGCTCGGCCCAACGCATATACATACGGAGCATCATCTCGCTCCAGTCTTGGGCGTCGGTGCCGCCCATACCGGCTTTGATGCTCACAAAGGCATCGCGATCATCATACTTTCCGCTCAGCAACAGAGCTGTCTCAAGTTTTTCAAGTTTTTGCTTGATCGTGCTTAGTTCGCTGCTAAGGTCGTCGCGCAGGGCCTCGGCGCTATCGCCTTCTTCTTGCGCAGCGATTTCGAGCAGTTCGGCTACCGCGTCGATCTGTTGTTGCAAGCCCTGCCACTCGCCTACTTCTTCTTTAAGGGCGGTCAGACGTTGCATAACGCCTTGGGCTTCGCGCGGATCGCTCCAGAGATTCGGGTCGGCGGAACGCTCTTCTAAGGTATCGATCTCTGCTTGTTTGCTTGAGAAGTCAAAGACGCCCTCGGACGTCGTTATAACGAGTCCGCAGGGCTTCCAATTCACTCAAAAGGTCAATCATCCTCTACCTCCATACACTAATATGTTTGTATGGTAACACAAAATACCCTTCTCATTCTTCTTGTATACTATACTTATTATTAATTTCTCTGTTCAACCTAGTTACATCAAATTCAACGGATTTACAAGCTGATCTAAACCGTTAGGCATCGTTTGAAGGATGGGGTAATGGCTTCTATTAGCTCATGCGGGCGTCGCTATCGACCACGCCCACACGTTTAGCTTATCTGTCGATAGGGACGAGTAGATAATGACACGACGCGAATTTACGGTTGCGAATGAGTATCGCTACAATTATCGTTCGCCTTTGCGCTGGATGTTTTCGCACATTTGGCGTTACCCTTGGTTAATGATCCTCTTTCTAATCACCATGTTCGCCATGGTGTCCTCGCAAAGCCTCTCCGCAGTGGCGGTTGGTAACGCCTTCGATGTCATCACCAACCAGAGTGGCACTCAGGCTCTGGCCTTTGCAGCGCTGTTGGTGGTGGCTGCTTATGTCGGCTATGGCGTGTTCGACTTTATCAACAGTATGGCGATTCGCGTCTTGGCCCAACGTGTCGAGCGCGATGCACGCGACGAGCTGTATGTCAGTCTGTTGAGCAAGAGTCAGACCTTTCACGGGCGGCAACGAGTGGGCGACTTGATGGCGCGCGTCACCAACGACGTGCAGCTCGTCAACCAGTTCGTAAGCCCGGCGCTGGGTATGACAATCGAATCGCTCTTAACCTTGATCATTCCGATCATCACGATCGCGAATATGAATCCGGAACTGCTCTTGGTTCCGGTTGTCTTCTTGATCGTTGTAAGCTTTGCACTGCGCCACTACAACAACGAGCTGCGCCCAGTGGCGGGCCAGTTACGTACACGCTTCGGTGTGATGAACGCCGGTCTAGCCGAGACGATCACAGGTATCGAGGTCGTTAAAGGTTTCGCCCAAGAGCCAACCGAAGAGGCGCGTTTTACCAGCAATGCGCGCGCCTACCGCGATGCCTTCGTGCGTGAAGGCGAAGTAACGGCTCGCTACTATCCATTGCTGATCTATGGCATTACGATCGGTATCGCCTTTGGCCATGCCCTCTACCTCTATACTAACGGGCTGGTGACCATGGGCGAAGTGATCACCTATATGGCCCTGATCAGCACGCTACGCACACCGATGCGCTTCCTCTTGATGTCGTCTTCGACGCTTCAGCAAAGCATTGCGAGCGCTGAGCGCATTTTACAGATGATTCTGACCGAAACCGAGCTCGATCAAAACAGCGCGGGTGTTTCCAAGAAGATGGAGGGCGATATCGTCTTCGAGAATGTCAGCTTCAGCTACGGAGGCGATAGCGAATCGGCCGACAACGAAAACAAGGGCTACGCCATCCACTCGGTCTCCTTCCACGCCAAGCCGGGCCAAACGGTCGCGATCGTCGGCCAGACCGGAGCGGGCAAGAGCACCCTAACGCGCTTGATCAATCGAACCTTCGATGCAACCGAAGGTCGGGTTTTGATCGACGGCATCGATGTGCGAGAATGGAGCCTCGATAGTCTGCGCGCTCAGATCGCAACTATCGAGCAAGATATCTTCCTCTTCTCGCGTACCATCGCCGAGAATATCGCCTTTGGCGCGCGGGGTGAAGTGAGTCGTGAACAGATCGAAGATGCCGCTCGCCAGGCCCAAGCTCACGATTTTATTATGAGCTTCCCCCAGGGCTACGATACGGTGATCGGTGAGCGCGGTGTGATGCTTTCGGGCGGACAGCGCCAGCGCCTTGCGATCGCACGCGCCTTCTTGAGCGATCCGCGCATTCTGGTGCTCGACGACTCGACCAGCGCGATCGATAGCAATACCGAAGATCAGATACAGCGCGCGATGCGACGCATTCTCGAAGGGCGCACCACGCTCTTGATCACGCACCGCATCTCGCAGATCCGCAGCGCTGACCATATTTTGTTGATGAAGAATGGTCGCTTGGTTGCCCAAGGAACGCACGATGAGTTGTTGGAGCGCAGCCCGGCGTATCGCCAGATTTTTTGCAAATGATACGCTGAAAACGAAACAGCCTGCCTCGATCTAAGTTCTGGGCGCTTTTCTTTTTCAGAGTCTATAAGGAACGAACATGGGTATTATGGGCGGCCTTAGCGCCGAAGAATACGATCGTACTTATTCTGATGGACAACGTGGTTCGGCGTATCATTGCCTATTTCCGACCGCAGCTAGGCAAGATGTTGTTGGTCACTGCCATGGTGCTTTTGACCTCACTGGCATCGACCATCTCGCCGATTTTGATTTCGAGTGGCATCGATATGCTGTCGGGCAACCCAACGCTGCAACTCTTGTTGGGCTTGGCGGCAATCGTCTCGGTCTTAGGCGCGATGAGCTGGGCCTTCAGCTTTATTCAACAGTGGTTCTCGGCCCGCGCGGTCAGCAACGTGGTCTTGGCCCTGCGCGAAGACGCCTTCCGCGCGGTAATGCGACGCGACCTCTCGTTCTACGACCAACACGCCTCAGGGCGTATCGTCAGCCGTGTCACCTCCGACACCCAAGACTTCGCCACCGTGGTGACCTTAACCATCGACCTGCTCAGCCAGCTGGTCTTGGTCTTGGTTATCAGCGTAGTGCTCTTGCAGCAAAACTGGCGTTTGGCGCTGATGACCTTTGTGCTCGCGCCGATCGTGGTCACGGTCGCGCTGGTCTTTCGTCGCTTGGCGCGCCGTGCAATGCAGCAGTCGCAGCGTGCGCTGGCCAATGTCAACGCCACCATCCAAGAGAGCATCAGCGGCATCGCCGTGGCCAAGAACTTCCGCCAAGAGGCCGCGATCTACGAAGACTTTAAAGAGACCAATAACCTAGCCTATCGCGTGCAGTTGATGCGCGTGGCCGTGTTCGGCAGCATCTTTCCGACCCTCAACACCATCTCGGGCTTGGGTGTCTCGGCCATCATCTACTTCGGCGGTATGATGGCGCTCGACGGCGTTATCAGCGCGGGCGAGTGGTATCTCTTCATTCAAGGTCTGACCATCTTCTTCCACCCGATCACCAGCATCGCCTCGTTCTGGAGCCAGTTCCAGCAAGGTCTGGCCGCCAGCGAGCGCGTCTTCGCCCTGATCGACGATGAGCCGCAGGTGGTTCAGACCGACGATCAGCCGGTCGGCCGCTTAAAGGGCGAGATCTTCTTCGACAAGGTGAGCTTTAACTACAGCACCGGACGAGCCGCCGTGCTCGATGACTTCTCGCTGCGCATTCCGGCTGGCGAAACCTTGGCGATTGTGGGCCACACTGGCGCGGGCAAGTCGAGTATCGTCAGGCTGCTGATGCGTTTCTACGAGTTCCAGGGCGGCACGATCTGGATCGATGGCCGAGATATTCGCACCCTCAATCTGGGCGAATACCGCCGCCAGATCGGTTTGGTGCCCCAAGTGCCCTTCCTCTTCTCGGGTACTGTGGGCGACAATATCCGCTATGGGCGCCAAGGCGCGACCGATGCCGAGGTGCTCGAGGCTGCCCGCCAGTTGGGCGACGGCGCTTGGCTCGAAGACCTGCCCGAAGGTTTAGATACCGATGTGGGTGAACGCGGTTCGCGCCTTTCGTTGGGTCAACGTCAGCTTGTGGCGCTCGCGCGTGTCTTGCTACAAGACCCGGCCATTCTGCTGCTCGACGAGGCGACCGCCAGCATCGACCCCTTCACCGAGACCCAAGTGCAAGCGGCGCTCGCTTCGGTTTTGCAGGGCCGCACCAGCATTGTGATCGCTCACCGTCTCTCGACCGTGCGGGCCGCCGATCGTATTATCGTGCTCAGCTCGGGCAAGATCATCGAAGAGGGCACCCACGATGGCCTGCTCGAACAGGGCGGCCACTATGCCGAGCTTTATACGACCTACTTCCGCCACCAGTCGCTTGAGTACAAGCCCTGGGAAGAGGATCAGAAAGCGGCATAACCCTCTCGTTTCAGCAAATAAGATGGGCTGGTAGAGCATACCAGCCCGTTTTTTATGCCCAAAACTCCACTCTGTCGAAGTCCACAAAGCGCCAATGTCATCGAATTTGCTATCACGACTCAGGCGGCTAGGCTTCTAGCACCCATTCGGCTGCTAGCGCGTCCGCCTCCGGCTATCAGATGAGAGAACCTGCCCTCATCCCCGACCCTTCTCCCGCATTGCGGGAGAAGGGTGCATGCTACTGTCGCTCGATGCGTTGTGAACGCTTGAAAACAGAGCGTACGGAAAGAACACTAGCTGACCACGCTCACACGATAGATCGTGACTTCGTGGTAGGTCTCGCCCGGACGCAGTACGGTCGAGGGGAAGGTCGGCTGGTTGGGGCTGTCGGGGAAGTGCTGGGTTTCGAGACAGAAGCCCGCGTGTTTGCCATAGCTTTGGCCGCCCTTGCCTACGATGCTGCCATCGAGGAAGTTCGAGGTATAGAACTGCACGCCCGGCTGAGTTGTCCAGGTCTCGAGCACGCGTCCGCTGGCTGGGTCGGTCACACGGGCCGCGATACGCAGCTCGCCAGCCTCGCCATCGATCACCCAGCAGTGGTCGTAGCCGCCCGCGATCTTAAGCTGCTCGTCGTCATCACCGATATGGGCGCCGATCGCGGTCGGGCTGGTGAAGTCCATTGGCGTGTTTTTGACTGCGCGCAGCTCGCCCACAGGGATCAGATTCTCGTTGACGGGGATAAAGCGCGATGCGAAGAGCTGGGCTTGATGATCGAGGATCGTGCCGCTGCCAGCCAAGTTGAAGTAGGCGTGGTTGGTTAAGTTCAGTACGGTGGTTTTGTCGGTGGTAGCGCTGTAGTCGATCTTCAGTTCGTTGGCGTCAGAGAGCGAGTAGACCACACGCACATCGAGATTGCCCGGATAGCCCTCGTCGCCATCGGGGCTGCGATGACTCAGCAGGAGCGCATTGTTGGCTTCGTCGACCTCGGCCTTCCATACCACTTGATGGAAGCCGCCCGGACCGCCGTGCAGGTGATTGCTGCCGTTGTTCTGGGCCAAGCTGTATTCTTGACCCTCTAACCAAAAGCGCCCGTTAGCGATACGATTTCCGAAGCGTCCGACCAGAACCCCAAAAAAGGGATGATCGCCCAAAAACCCGTCGAGTGTATCGAAACCGAGCAAAATGTCGCCCATGTTTCCTTGGCTATCTGGTGCTAAAAATTGGGCGAGGGTACCGCCATAGGTCAGAATCGCTACCTGAACGCCGTTGGCGTTGCTGAGGGTATAGCGATCGATCGGAGTGCCGTCTTTGGCAGTACCAAGCTGTTCACGAGTGATAGGCATCGCTGCTCTCCTCAAAATTAAGATGATCGGTCTCTGCATGCTACCACGTTCGGGGTTTTGTGTGACAGGCTCAGCAGCTTTTATGCCAATAGACATTACAGCTCTGAGATACTTTTAAAGCTAAAAGCTATTAGCACAAAAAACACTATTTTCCGAATAAATGCTTGATTACCTACCCTATCTTCGTTATTTATCGATATAGCGTAGACAGCGAATATGCTATAGCTTAAAATACATCATAGTTTACGTATAGAGAAATATCTAAATAAGCAATCGATTTTAACAGTCAACATTTATTTGTTAGTATATACTAATACATACTTTCCTAATTAGAGGTATACTTCTTGCAGCTAGATCTGTTTTACAACTAAAATTGTTCGAAGTCTGACCGATTTTATAAGTTTCCTCTTTTTTAAATGCATTAATGTGATTCAGGCAAAAAATAGCGCTTTTTCTCTTGACTCGTTCAAATGGCATGTTATACTGACGGGTACTTAGTAGTTTGAAAACAAACAACGGAGGGGAAGAATGGAACCACGAAATCAGGATCCGAACTTCATTAGTTTAGTCTCCGATTGCGCCGCTACCCAGTGCAAATACAACGAGTCGCACCAATGCACTGCTGGTCAGATCAAACTGGTTTTCTTCGAAGGCAAACCCGAGTGTGGAACCTATACCGACGAAGAAGAAGATACGAACTAACTCTTTTCTTTCATCATAGGCCAATACAAAAGCTGCCCAGCTGCCTGATGCTCGGCCTTGGTAGCTTTTGTATTGTTTGACCGTTGCTTAAAAATGTGATAGATTGAACATACCTCATAATCAATGGCTGTGACGGTGACGAGAGGTGTATTGTCGGACCACCAGCGAGTCGAGGAGGGTGGAAGCTCGACCGGAAGACACACACTGAAGCCCCACCTGAGCCGCACTCCGAAGCCGTAAGCCTAAGGGGTGCCGAACTCGGCCCTGCGTTAGTGGGACGCGCCCTCGCCTCAGATCACTGGGGCCGCGGCGACAGAGTGGGAGTCGTTTGGCTCCAAGCAAGGTGGTACCGCGGATCATTCCGCCCTTGAGCGATATGCTCAAGGGTTTTTTTATTGCTCAGAAAAGGAGAGAGCTATGAATGCTGACCAACTTCGCAAAGCGTTTCTCGATTTTATGCAGCGTGAAAACCACGCCTTGATCTCGTATGCACCTTTGCTGCCGGAGAACGACGCCAGCGTGCTGTTTACTACCGCTGGCATGCATCCGTTGGTGCCCTACCTCTTGGGCGAAACGCACCCAGCGGGCAAACGACTCGCCAATTACCAAAAGTGTTTGCGCACCAACGATATCGATGAGGTGGGCGACGCGACCCATTTGACGCTGTTCGAGATGTTGGGCAACTGGTCGATCGGAGCCTACTGGAAGGAGGAGGCGCTGCGTTTGAGCTATCGTCTGTTAACCGAGGTCTTTGGGCACGACCCCGCGCGCTTGCATGTGACCTGCTTTGCGGGCGACGACGATGCGCCGCGCGATGAAGAGGCGGCTGCGATCTGGCGCTCGATCGGCATACCAGCCGAGCGCATCCACTTCTTGGGCAAAGAAGATAACTGGTGGGGGCCAGCGGGCGCGACCGGGCCGTGCGGGCCAGATAGCGAGGTATTTTTCGACAGTCAGCCCGCTGGGCCAAGCGACGAAACGCCCGCCACCAATCCGGGGCGCTTTTGGGAGCTGGCCAACAACGTTTTTATTCAGTACGACAAGCAGGTCGATGGCAGTTTCCAGCCCTTGGCTCTGCGCAGTATCGACGTTGGGGTCGGGCTGGAACGCAACTTGATGGTCTTGCAAGGCGTGGACTCGGTCTACGACACCGATCTGTTTCAGCCGCTTATGCGTGCGATCGGCGAGCGCGCTCGCTCACACGACCTGTTTGCGATGCGGGTGATCGCCGACCATGTGCGGGCGGCCAGCTTTGTCTTGGCGGAAGGGGTGCGGCCCGGCAACAGCGACCAAGCCTATGTGGTGCGCCGCTTGATCCGCCGCGCTGTGCGTTACGGACGCAAGCTGGGCATCGAGGGCAGCTTTTTGGCCGATCTGAGCGATCCACTGATCGAAAGTCTGGGCGATGCTTACCCCGAGCTGCGCGCCAACTACGACGCCATTCGCAAAGCTCTCAGAGAGGAGGAGCAGCGTTTCCAGAGCAGTTTGGCGCGCGGCGAACGTGAATTCGCGCGGGTAGTCGAGCAGGCTCGCAGCCGTGGCCAGCGCGAGCTTTCGGGCCAGAGCTGTTTTCGTCTCTACGATACTTTCGGCTTTCCGATCGAGCTGACGAGCGAGCTGGCCGCTCAAGAAGGGCTGACGGTCGATCGAGCTGGCTTCGAGGCGGCTTTCGCCGCGCATCAGGCCCAGTCGCGCCAAGGTGCCGCTGCTCGCTTCGCTGGCGGTCTGGCCGAGCGCAACCCGATCACAACCAAGCTGCACACTGCTACTCACTTATTGCAGGCCGCTCTGCGCCTGCACTTGGGTGAGCATGTGGTGCAACGCGGCAGCAATATCACTAGCGAGCGCTTGCGTTTTGACTTCAGCCACGGCGAGCGGCTGAGCAGCGAACAGCTCGCTCAGGTTGAAGCGTGGGTTAACCGACAGATCGAGGCCGATCTGCCTGTGACTTGGAGCGAGATGAGTTTGCAGGAGGCGCGCGCTCGAGGAGCGTTGGGCCTATTTGAAGAGCGTTACGGCGAGCGCGTCAAGGTCTATGCGATCGGCGATGTTAGCATCGAGGTCTGCGGCGGCCCGCACGTCGAGCATACTGGCGAATTAGGCCACTTCCGCATTATCAAAGAAGAGGCGGTTGGTGCGGGTGTGCGCCGCATCAAAGCGCTTCTCGAGGCGGAGTAGGCTACCAGGCTTTGTATGCATCTGCCATAGAGTGGAACTTACCTATTTTTGTTGTATGAAATTTCGCGCGACAGCGCGAAATTTCATACAACTCCTTCCTTCATTTTTCGTTTTTATGTATTGCAAAAGGGACAAATTTTTAGGCGGATTTGGTATGAGTAGTCTGAGAGCAGATTAAAAATTGTCTTTTGTTACGTTTTATAGATCGAACATTAATACAAATCTTAGTAAAACTTATGATATATTCTAATTAATTTGTAAACCGCAGGGCAGGCTCAGCGGTTATTTGCTTTTCAATGCCAGTTAGTTGATTTTATTTGGTTTTTATAATTAATTTAACAGTATTGATCAAATATTCGCTACTATAAGGAATAAAAATTAGATCTCTTGCAGATTGATCAAAATTTGATTATTATAGTCGCATACCCCTTTTTCAAATAGAGTAAATCTTCATAAGCCGTCGTAGCCTTGTCTCCAAGGAGGATTTGTAGGACTATTATGCCTGTCTCAAACAATCTTTCAACGTCGCTCAAGGGCTCTCACACTGGTCTTATCGCTGAATGGCGCTCCAACCTTCTCGATACCATCATGAAAAGTGTGTTCAGCTTAGGAACACTTGTCATGGTGACGGTATTTATTTCTAGCAGAGAGGAATTGGGGAATGCAGAAAAGCTCTTTACGCTTGCGCTCTATTTTTTTGCCTATCTGATCTTAGGCCTCGTCACCTTTGTCCGACAGATCCCCTACCAAGTTCGAGCAGGCGCCATGGTGTTGGTTCTCTACCTTGTGGCAGTTATCGGGCTACAAAGTGCTGGCTTAAGCGGCGATGGGCGACTCTTCCTGATCGCTACAGTCGTGATGGGCGCGGTCCTCTTTGGGGTGCGGGTTAGCTACGCTTTGATCGGCTTAGTACTAGCCACCTTGGCATTTATGGCCTGGAACTTCTCGCAGGGGATTTGGGTGATTCCACCTGAGAAGCTGGCTAACACCGGACAGGCAAGCTCGTGGATGACAGGCAGTGCTGTGCTGATTATGTTGGCGGTGATGTTAGTCGCCTCGATGAACTATCTGTTGGGCAAGCTCAATAGCACCCTAAACGAAAACCTCGCCATGGTCGAGACGATCAACCGCTCACATCAGGAACTTGAGGCGCAAGTGGCTCAACGAACCGAGGCGCTGGCCCAAGCTCTGGAAGCATCAAAGCAACAAGCCGAGGAACAAGCACGTTTGCTGCAAGAGCTTCAGCAACAGCGCGAGCTGATTTATGGCATCAGTGTGCCGCTGCTGCCCGTCACCGAGCGCGCATTGGTTATGCCCTTGATCGGCGCGCTCGATAGCGCACGCCTCGAACAGGCGCGCGAGAAGGCGCTGCAGCGCGTGAAGCAACAGGGTAGCACTCATCTGATCATCGATGTCACTGGTGTTCCGGTGATCGATAGCCAAGTGGCTCAGGGGCTTATAACGATCGTTCGCTCGTGTCATCTGCTTGGCGCTAAAACCATGATGGTTGGGGTGCGGCCCGAGGTGGCCCAAACGATTGTGAGCCTCGGGGTCGATCTTTCGTTGCTTGATACACGCGCTGATCTGTATAGCGCTCTGAAGGAACTTTTTCAGCAGTAATAGGAAGCTCGCTTAGATCGTTGTGTTTTGGGGGCGGCTTCTGGGCACGGCAGATACGCTTCTTGTTGCGGGCGGGATGCTGATAGCCGAAGGCGGACGCGCTTGGGACCTTCGTTGGGGTAGAGACTAAGCCGCTAGAACGTCGAGTAGAGCTAGTGTGATATAACGAACAGGGATCAGCTACAACAACGCGCTTGTAGCTGATCCCTTTTTGCTTTAAGCGATGCGGTAGAAGCGGCGGGTGTTTTCGCTCCAGAGCTTGCGCTTGGCTTCGTCGGAGAGGTCGTCGGTCAGCTCCAGCAGGGTTTCGTACCAGCGCTTGTAGCTCGAGGCGTTCAAAACCACCGGCCAGTCGCTGCCGTACATCACACGGTCCTCGCCGAAAACGTCGAGCACATGGCGCACATAGGGCTTGAGATCTTCGGCCGTCCAGTTTTCGCTGTCGGCCTCGGTGACCAAACCGCTCATCTTGCAGTAGACGTTGGGCAGCGCAGCCAGCTCGCGCATCTGCTCGCGCCAGGGATCGAGCAGCTGGGCTTTGATATCGGGCTTGGCGATATGGTCGAGCACGAAGCTCACTTCGGGGCAGCGGCGCACCAGCTCGATGGCGCCCGCCAGCTGATAGTGCTTGATGCAGATGTCGAAGGAGAGCTTGAAGTCGGCCAGCTGCTTCACACCTTCGATGAAGCCCGGGCGCAGGCAGAATTCGGGGTCGCTTTCGCCTTGGAGCAGGCGGCGCACCCCTTTGACCAGCGGGTTGGCGGCGACCAGCTCTGCCAGCAGCGAGCGCACGACTCGCCCGTCTTCGAGCGGGGCCGAGACCACTACCGCCTTGATGCGCGGGTCTTGCTCGGCGTATTTGGCGACCTGCTTGGCTTCTAGCAAGCGATAGGAAGGGTCGACGTCGACTTCGACATAGACAAAGCCCTCGATCGGCAGACCTTCGGTGTGTTGGCTGTATTCGGCGGGTTCAAATGGTTTGCCCAAAACTTCGCTGGTATCGAGCCACGAAATGCGCAGCAACTCTGGATTCCAGAGGTGAACATGAGCATCAGTGATCGGATAGGGAGGCATTCCTTGTCTCCAGTCTATAAGTTTACAAACGGGTTGAAGCTATCATACCACTGATTATATGCCCAGCGGTATAAACCAAAAAAGGATTGCAGCTCAAGCGTATGCAATCCTTTTCTGTTTCGCTCTAGCTATCTCAAATCCGTTTGTTCATTTCAGTTCTGTTGGCGGAAAAGACTTGTACCTTCCATTCGGTTCTTAGCGCGTCCGCCTCCGGCTATCAACATCCTTTCCAAACATTCGGCTTCTTGTCTGCCTGCGTCCAAGCGCCCCCTGCAAAGCCGAGCAACCGTGCGCCTTGTTATCAAATCTGCCGAAGCTCAAAATACACACTGTTCAACCGATTTCATATCAACTCCGGTAGATCTCTTGCTTTTTGGCCTTCGGCAGAGCGGAACGGACTCTTTTCTCGGCTTTTTATTGTCTTGTGCCAAGAAAATGCAATAAATGGATTTCGTATCAGAGCTGAATGGTCTGCCCGAGCGCTATCGCAGGGTCGTTGGAGTAGACCACAATCGCCTCGGAACGTTGTGGCTGAAAGAGGGCCAGCCAGGCTTGCGAACTGTAGCTGCGCACCAAGGCGGTATACATCCAGTTAGGTAACTTTCCGTCGAACACTAGCCCCACCTCTGGCGGGAAGCTGGGCAACAACAGATCATCTGCCTCGTGATAATCGAGGAAGTTATCGACGATATCGATGCTTAAACGCTGATACGCCTTGCCTTCGCTGATCTGCCAATGGAGACGCGGATCTTGGGCCTTGCTGAGGCGGCGCGTGCTAGGCGGTGTGATCCAGCCGTAACGCGGATCGAAGAGGTAAAAGGGTAGCTCAAGGGTGTGACCTGCTAAAGCGGCATAGAGCCAGATCGGGCCTCTTCCATATACACAGAGCGCTTCGTCTCGGGGGAGGGAGTCTAACAGCGGTCTCAGGTATTCGGGGAGCCAAGGCTCCCCTGCGCTGCGTGGGAGCGGATAGATGGCTTGGGAGACATTGATAATACAATCGCTAGGGGCGAGCGCTGAGTGGATGCGATAAATTTCTTCTGAAGTGTAACTAATACTATGAGAGACCACTTCAACAAGAGCTTTGAAGACTGGTCCATCGGAGCTCTTGTCTTGACTGAGACCAGAGATAACAGCTTGTATCGGCATGGTTTCGAGCGAACCCGATTGCTCACCTTCTAGAACAGAAAGGAGTTCCGCCACTAATTGTAGAGAACAGTCTTCCATGCAGGTACGCCACGCGCTAAGCAACTCACTATCACGAGAGAGTACGATTGCATGTGTACATTGGGAAGCAACTTTTTTGGTCTCAGAGGTAATTTTCCCCCCTAAATCTACAAGTAATGGGAGATGGCGCTGTTGGATGCTTCGCATGACATGTTGCGTAAACTCGTCATTCCAAGGCCCTTTTACTCTTTGGCGTAATACGGCGACTAAGTTACTGTCAGCTTCATAACTCCAATCGCCTTCGCCATCGGGATTGGCTCGCAACACGTAGTGATCTATTCCCTTTTGTCGCAATGCGTTCGATAAGCGATAAATCAGGGTACTTTTGCCCGAATGGGGAGGACCTCCAATAGCGATTGCCGGAAATATCAACGTCATTAACAGCCTCCACAGTATTAAGGGAAATGTCTCATGAATACGCAAGTCAAAAGTGTGTTTATTGCTACTCTCGGAGCACAACCTCAGGTTGTTACGCTTGCCCTCGATACGCTTTTGGCCCAAGGTGAGCAGATCGATGAAACGGTAGTTGTTTACCTTTCTGCTCAAACGGAGCGCGTTCCCCAAGCCATTCGGGCCCTGAATCGCGAATTTAGCAATAACCGTTATACAGGCCGACCGATGCGGTATCGTGCTTTGCCTATTAGCTACAATGGCGTTATCGTGGAGGATATTCAATCCGACTTAGAGGCTGATGCTGTTTTCGAAACATTTCACAATCTCTTACCTAGCTATAAGCAACAAGAGAAACGTATTCACCTCTGTATCACCGGCGGGCGCCGTCTACTTGGGATGCTCGCTTTGTCAGCAGCCCAACTCTACTTTTCAAAAACCGATCGCGTTTGGCACCTCTACTCTTCAGACCGCATACGCGAGCTAAGCCATCGCGGTTCCTGCCTCCATATCGATGCGCCCGACGAGATCCAACTGATTCAAGTGCCGCTTCAGACTTGGGGCCATATGCTGCCTTGGCTACGCACAGTACCGTCCTCAAGCGCACAAGAGCTGCGTGCAAACAGTCAAAAACAGTATGATCAGATCGAGCAGAAGCGCTGTCATCAAGTTGTTGCTCGCTTGACTCCGCGTCAGTGTGATGTCCTGCGCGAATTTGCCAATGGACTCGCGCCTCAGGATGTGGCTCAAAAACTTAAAATCGTTATCAGCACGGTTCATAGTCACAAAAAAGTGATTTTTGAAGAGTGCGCTAACGTTTGGGGATTACCACAAGGTGAGCGACTGGACTACTACTGGCTGCGCGAGCACTTTAAAGATTACTTTGCCGCACAAGATGATGGGCTAAGCCGGGCGCTTGGTTAGAGAATCTTCTATCTAGATGCGAGAGTAGCATAAGCTAATCGCAAAAAGATGCGACTCGAGTGGAGCTTTTTTTCTACTCGAGTCGCATCTTTTTTGAGGCGAAGATTGCTAAGCTAATAGAAAGATATCAAGGCTCTCAGAGCTAGTGAGTTCCATCTGCCAAGGTTAAGGACAACCCTATGAATCAATACCTTTTCCTGCTGACGATCGGCCCAGTTCAAGAGTTCATCGCCGCCGCTCGCCGCACACGCGACCTGTGGGCCGGCTCGCAACTGCTTAGCGATCTCTCGCGCCAAGCTGCAATTTATATTCGAGATCATAAAGGCGAGTTAATTTTCCCCTCTCCCTCTCCAGGTAATGAAGATTTCAAGCAACATGATGTTGTTAATCGTATTTTGGCGATAGTAGAAGTTGATGAAGTAGGGACAGTGGGAGATGGAATTAGGCATTTTGGAAAAGATCTTGAAGATCATATAAGAGAGATTTTTCAAGAAAAAATTACTAAGGTACTTTATGAATTCAAGGATACAGGTTTTTATCGAGAAATTGCAGAACAACAGCTTAATGATTTGCTTGAAATAAATTGGGCAGCAGTTCCCTTTAATAATGAAAAATACAAGGAAGTTCGTGAACAGCTTGAGCGTATTTTGGCGGCGCGTAAAAAAACGCGCGATTTTAAGCAGCCAAGTTGGACACAGTTACAGGTGGGACAACCAAAATCGTCGATCGATGGACAGCGTGAGTCGGTTATTCCAGAACACTACTATGTCCAACGTGGCGACAATGATGCCATCAAAAAGCAGAAACTCAATAATCTTTGGCAAAAATTTCATATCAGTGGCGCTGAGCGCCTCTCTGGGGTCGATCTTTTTAAACGTTGCTACATGCCCGAGTTGGCAAAAACTAAAGATGATTTTCCAAGTACTTCGCATATCGCCGCATTGCCTTTTATTTGGCGCTATGTTCGTGCAAGTTCAGAATATAAACCTTTGAATGTTGAGGATTGTCATAATACGAGTAAAGAAGATGATTTCTGTCAGGCGATCAATGAATATGCGAATGTTCTTCAAGATATTCAAAGTAAAGTTAAGCTAAAAGAGAAAGTTGTGCTACAAAGCAGTCGCTTTACTCACTTTATGCCCTACGATGCCTCGATTCTCTACGATTCGCGACTCCGCGAAATCACGGATTCAGATGCTTTAAAGGCTCAAGATTCAGATGAATCGAAACAAGCTAAAGATGCATTGAAACACGCTAAAGATGCACTAGACATTTTTTTCAAGACGCTCGAAATAAAAGATAGCCCATCGCCCTACTATGCTATTCTGCATGCCGATGGCGACGCTATGGGTCAAGCGATTGATGGCTTGGCGAGCGACTATAAGCTACATCAAGAGTTTTCGCGGCAGCTCGATAAATTCGCCAGCTCTGTGCGCGACATCGTTGAGAGCCATTGGGGCGCGCTGATCTACAGCGGCGGCGACGATGTGCTGGCCCTGATGCCACTCCATTCGCTGCTCTCCTGCGCCAAAGAATTGCATAGCAAATTTGATGAAGCTTGGAGCGATTTTAGTGCGCTAGGCGATGTCCCCAAGCCCACTCTCTCGATCGGTATCGCGATCGCGCACTATATGGAGCCGCTTAGCGATACGCTAAATTTGGCACGTGCCGCTGAAAAGAAGGCCAAGAGCTTTCCAGGTAAAAACGCCTTGGCGATCACCCTGAGTAAACGTAGCGGAAGCGATCGCACTATTGTTGGCGGCTGGTCCAGCCAGTTTTACCAGCGTATAAATGATTTGATCCAACTCTACCGCGAAAATACCATCCCCGACGGTTATGCCTTTGAGCTAGAAGATTTGTGGCAACGCCTTGGTTCAGCAGTAGATCCGGCCATTCTCCGGGCCGAGGCCAAACGAATCGCCAAACGTAAACGGGAAGGTAAGGGCTCAAATGAGCTGCTCAAACTGGCCGAAATGCTCCCCAAAAATATGGAAGAAAAAACAACGTGGAATATCGATATGTTTGTTGATGAACTGGTGATCGCTAGCGAGCTGGCTCGCGCGCTTGGTCCTATCGAGCAAAAACCGACCAGTACCGAACAGGAGGTGCAACAATGAGCACCTGGATCATTGAGCCGCGCGACCCGCTGATTGTGGGCGATGGACGACCTTTCGGACCTAACCCAGGCGCTAGGGCCACTAGCCTTAGCTTCCCGTTTCCTTCCACTCTGATAGGCGCGCTTCGCTCACGCGCTGGAAGCGATGAACATGGGCATTTTACCGCTGACCCTAAGACCGTCTTGAAATATGAAATGCGCGGCCCATTACTAGTAGAACTAGACGATGTCGGAAAGATTAAAGAGTGCTATCTGCCTGCCCCTGCTGACGCCCTGATTTATACCGATAGCAATTCGCAAACTATACGCCGGGTCTGGTTAGCGCCACAAGAGGATCGTAACAGCTCAATCAGTAATCAACCCGATGATTTATGGTATATCGGCCCAAAAGAGAGGGTGAAAGGCAAAGCTTATTCAGATGCACCTAGTTTTTGGAGTGCTGATGATTTTGCCCAATGGCTCTCGCAACCGAAAGATAGTCCTTCAGATTCGGATGAAGATTTTGCGTTTGCAAACCCAAGCATCAAATCGCTGCACAAAGACACTCGAATGCATGTCAGCATCAATAAAGACACCCAAACCGGCGAAGATGGCCTGCTTTATCTGACCAGTGGCTTAGAGTTTGTGCGGGTCGAGAAGCAAGAGGATGATGAGTATCGCAAGACGTTTCATCGTCTGGCCCTAGCTGTCGATTTTAAGCACAACATTGAACGTTTCGAGGGTGGGCTTGCTCCTCTCGGCGGTGAGCGTCGTCTAATGCATTGGCAAAAAAGCGAGTCTTCCTTAGAGCTCTTCTTTGAAGGATGTAAAGCGAAGATTATCGAGCAGATCTGTAACGATAAGCGGGCGCGCGTTATTCTGCTCACCCCGGCCTATTTTACTAATGGCTTTCGCCCCGAAATGCAATGGACGTTCGCAGGTGTCACTGCCACCCTAAAAGGAGTGGTTAATTCTCGCTACCAAACCGTATCGGGCTGGGACTTCGCATCTAACCGCCCTAAAGCCTCCACTCGGCTCGCTCCGGCTGGCAGCGTCTACTACGTTGAATTCGCCGAAGGCACTGATATCGCAGCTTGGTGCGAGGCGGTCTGGCTACAGAATGTCAGCGATGGCGAACAGTGGCGGCGCGATGGTTTTGGCTTGGCAGTGCTTGGAATTTGGAAAGAGGAGTAATAAGATGGCAGAGCGCAAATTACCAAAAGATATGGAAACCCCTCCAGAAATCCGATCATCGTTTGCTGAAAAAATGATCGTTGAAACTCGTGAGTATAAACTGATCACTCCGCTGTTTGGTGGGGGTGTAGAGCCAAATACTCCCGATCCTGTGACAGTGATTCGGGCTACAGAGATCCGCGGCCATCTGCGCTTTTGGTGGCGCGCTACTCGCGGTGGGCAGTTTGAGACAATTGAAGAGTTGAAAGCCAAGGAAGATGAAATTTGGGGTTCAGCTGCAAAATTCGAAAAGCAGCGGAGAGCATACGGTCCATCCCCAGTCAGTATTCGTGTACTGGAATATAGTTGGAAATCTAAGGCAGACTCAAAAGCATTCGAGATTGTTGATAAGAAAAATGATGGTAAGTGGCGCGCTTATCCTAAGAGTGGGGTTGCTCCCGCATATGCATCATTTCCGCTTAAACCAGATGATAAAGAAATTCGAAGAACAAAACAAAATACGGAAATTCCTGATATCTATCACGATGTTGAATTCACTATAAGTATATCGTATCCAAATAAATATAAACTCGATATAGAAGCTGCGCTTTGGGCTTGGGAAACCTTTGGAGGGATTGGAGCTCGAACTCGTCGCGGTTTTGGTGCGATTTCTAATAAAAACAAACTAGTAATTACTGATGTAGCTAGCTATCTCCGAGATTGTATTGATAAATTTGTTCTTCCTAGTACTAACAATTATGGAGTGCCATACTTATCTAAAGACTTTAACACTGATTACAGAATAATCTTCGATAAAGACCATAACGGGAATAATATCGCTTTTAACAATCCTAAAAAACCTTGGGATAGATTGATAAATAAACTGCAACAATTCCGACAACAACGTGATGATCCTAGTCCTAGCGCTCCTTATACTCCAGGTCGTAGTCGTTGGCCTGAACCTGATTCTATACGTCTAGAAACAGGTTGTTCAGCACCTTACCATAATCCACGTTTTCGGATTAATAAATACCCAAGAGCTGCTTTTGGGCTCCCTATTGTTACCAAATTTAATGATAAGGATGTAAAAAATGGAGATCCTCAGCAAGTTGTATTACAAGGTGTAGATAAGATAAATCGCTTAGCTAGTCCACTATTTCTTCGACCCTTCGCTTTTAAAACTGAAACCGGCAACAAAATCTATTATGTAGGGCTCGCATTCATACTTAATACCTTGGAACAACCACCTGGGGGTGTAACTTTAGAAATTAATAAACAAAAACGTATAGTTAATAGTAGACCTCTAACAAATGAGGATATAAACGAATTAGTAGAAGCTGGATTAGTTTTGCCTAATAACAATCCCAACATCCTTGAAGCATTTTTAGACTACTTGGAGCAATAACCATGACAAACGCTCATCTCTATGTCATACATGCACTCTCACCGCTGCATGCAGGCACGGGTCAAGGCACTGGAGTGATCGATCTGCCTATCGCGCGCGAAAAGGCTACAGGTATTCCTTATCTAGCGGGTTCATCTGTTAAGGGTGTGCTGCGTGATAGCAATAAACTTGGTCTTTCTGAAGAGGATCAGTCACTTTTCTTTGGTCCAAGTTTTAAAAAAGACAACGAAAGACCAGAAGATAATGCAGGAGCTGCAATCTTCTCTGATGCTCGTTTGCTCTTATTTCCTGTACGTTCTTTACGTGGCACATTTGCATGGGTAACTTCACCCTATATTCTGAATCGGTTCGCTCGCGAAGTGAAGGAAGTTCAAAGTCTCGGAAACATCCTTCCTAAAGAAGCGCTTCCTAATTGGGAAGATCGTCAAGCGATATGGGTAGCTGAACCTAAGCATTTAACCCTACAAAAGCCAAAAACGACTGAGCAATGGGTAGTGCTAGAAGATCTTGACCTCAAGTATCAAGATTCTTTGTTGGCTAAGGAATGGCTTAATGCGCTCAAAAAGATCTTGGATGAAGAAGAGATCTGTCGCCTCCTCGATAAACATTTCGCTATTGTACATGACGATGTTATGAACTTCCTGCTGCGCAATGCCACCGAGATCGTTGCCCGTATTCGTCTAAACCCCGAGGCAAAAACTGTTGAACAGGGTGCTCTGTGGTACGAAGAGTCGCTTCCAGCTGAAAGCCTACTCACAGGTGTAATTACAGCGCAATCAGTAAAGCAGCGTAAAGAGAATGGTGATTCCTATACTGCAAAACAAGTTTCGGAGCGCTTATCAAGCTTACAACCACAAATAATGCAATTTGGTGGTAAGGCGACTGTGGGACGTGGACTCTGCCGGTTTTCTTTAGTGGGAGGCAAATAATGAGCGAAACCTTCCAAACTCGCGAGCAAAAATATGCGACTGCAGTATATAGTCGTGTTCAGAACTACATCAAGGTATGCGTTGACAAGAGTCCGGCAGACAAGCAAGCCTCTATCAAAGCCAATCCAGCTGAAGATAAAAATATAAAGGCTTATGGTTCTTTAGCCCATAAACTGCCAATTCTGATACGTACTTCAGGTCTAGCACAAGCTCTTGCTTTTGTTAAGGCACGCAATGAAAACAATAGTCCACAATATCAATTGATAAAAGACCTTGAGGCTGTTATGCAACAGGTCGGACCACTTCAAGGGGAATTGTTCGAACAAAGCAGAACAACTTTATTTGACGATTATATTCGTCTTACGGAAGCTTGCATGGAAGCGCTGCTTTGGTTTAAACGCTTTGCTACATCGGAGTTAGGTGTTGAACAAGGTGATGAAACCGAAGGAGCCTAATATGAATTCGCAGGTTATTGAAAGTTTACGAAGCAACCTTGTGCAGTTGGCAGAAATAAAGGATCCAGAAAGAGACGAAGAGAATAAGCTCTTAAAAACAACTAATACTACAAACTTTTCTCTTTGGCTGGATCGTATGCTTCATGCTCAGCTTATAACAGGTAGATCGCCTCGAAAAGAGCATCCTTACATCACACATATCAAGGCTATTTGTGAGCGTGGAGAGAGCTCAGATTATCGAGAGTTCTTTCAAAATCGCTGGTTACCTTCATTGTCAGCAAGTGCAAAACAAATACGTATTGCAAGAGCAACAGGTCGGCTGGTAGTTGGCCTTGGTTCTGAAAGCGCTTGGGAAAACAGTATCACCCTGCATCGCACTTATGGAGTGCCTTACATTCCAGGCAGCGCTCTTAAGGGCTTAGCTGCAGCCTATGCCCATCGTTTTTTAAAAGACGATAGATGGCGTAAAGCTGGAACAACTGCTGAGGAAATGAGCGAAAATTATGCGGCTGCCCATAAGGTTATGTTCGGTGATACTACTACTGAGGGTTATGTAACCTTCTTTGATGCATTGTATGTTCCAAATTCCGGACTCCTGAACCAAGAAACACAAAAGCGTCAAGCGCTCTGGCCCGATGTAATTACCGTTCATCACCCAGATTACTATCAGGAAAAGAAGGAAGGCGGTAAGTTACAGCCTCCCGCAGACTGGGATGATCCTAACCCGATTCCTTTTGTAAGCGCCACAGGAGAGTATTTAATCGCTTTGGCTGGGCCAGATGATTGGGTGAAAGCTGCTTTTCAGATTCTCGAAAAGGCTCTTTCCGAATTAGGTGTTGGAGCGAAAACCAATAGTGGCTATGGGAGGATGGACTACCTTACTCCAGAGAAGCAAGAGCAGCGCCTTAAGCAGTTTGAAAAGCCAAAGGAGATACGCCTTCCTCGAAAAGGAGATATGGTCACGGGTCAATGTGATAAAAGACCAATACGTATTGAAGTAGATGGAGAAAGAATCCTCGTTAGAAAGATCGATGTAAATCTTCACAAACTCGATTTCCAACTACCTGAAAAAGTTAATATCGAATTCTATTCGATAGATGAGAATGTAAGCGGCGGATTCTCTGGTGTTGTACAAGCAGTAGACGACAGCGAGTCGAGCAATATTAGAGTTTTTCTAAAGCGAGCCAAGAAGCAGAGTAAATAGCCCACATCCATTGGAATAAGTACCACTAGTAAACAAAGGAGATTACGTATGGCGACAAAACTCATCTCTGTCTTAGGTCAAAGAGGGTATAAAGAAACGGTATACGTCTATAATAAGCAAGAGTATTCCACACCATTTATGGTCGAAGCCGCATTCCATTTTTTTAAACCGGATCAACTCCTAGTTCTCGTTACAGAAGAGGTAAGAGACTCTAATTTACCATTATTGAAAGGAAGACTTCCAGAAACAATACCTGTGTATATACCTTCCGGTAAAACAGAAGAAGAACTTTGGAAAATCTTTGATGCCTTAGCTACAAACGTCCTACCTGGTGATGAGATAATCTTTGATATTACTAATGGTTTTCGTTCTTTACCTGTTCTTTGTTTATTTGCTGCATCTTTTGTGCAAGTGGCACGTAATGCACAGGTAATCAAAATGATTTATGGAGCTTTTGATGCTCGAGATGAGGCTACCAATACAACTCCAGTTTTTGACCTCACTCCATTTCTCAATTTACTTGACTGGACTACTGCAACTGATGCGTTTTTGAAATATGGACGAGCAGATGACCTTGTTTCATTAGCTCGGGAAGATTACAGCGAGCTGGCTGATACGTTGAATGCTTTAACTAAATCGCTTCAGACATCACGTACTGCTGGGGTGATGCAAAGCGCATATGGTTTAAGCGAGAAGATCTTTGCATCGCGAAATACTCAATCGATATCTAGTAAGCCATTTGGGCTGCTGCTTGATCAGATCAATGAAGAATATGGACGTTTTGGTTTAGATAATCCAACAAACCATATTGGAGACTATCTAGAAAAACAGCTTGAAATGATCAAGTGGTATCTCTCTAAAGGTATGTATGTGCAAGCACTTACATCTATGCGAGAATGGCTGATAACTCTCATTATGTATGATGCTCAACAGATATCCTTCTCTTTCCAAGATCGAGATGTAGTCGCGAAATTTTTAAGAGGTTCGTCAGGTCAATCTAAATCTAAAGACAAGTCTGTATCTCTTGAAGTGCTGAAAAATAATCTTAATCCAGAACTCTATCAGAAAGTAAACCAACTTTGGGATGAAGTTCCCAAACTTCGTAATGATGTAGCTCATTCAGGTATGGGACACGATGCACGTTCTTTCGATGAAATAAAAGAAAAATCTCAGGAATTTTATACAAAGCTCGAGGAATTATTAGATTTCATTAAACCTTGATACTAGGGTTGCCATTTATATCTTGGTCCATAGCTCAATAGCTTCGCTCAAGTTGCAGAAGAGCTCTATTCACGGCTATTAGAGCTGTATAGCGAAGATGGACAGGTTTGGGAGGCGCGTTCGCAGTTTATTCAACCTTTTTTATGACGAATAAGTATACTTGCTAGCAACCGAAGAGATAGCGCTAGTTGCGAAGGATCGCTCTGGCGCTATATTCGCATAAAAGGCTGAACAATGGCACGACGTAGAAGACGCAACACAGAAGAAGACAGCATTGCAGGAGGCATAGTTGCAGCGGCGATCTTTGCCTACTTCCTACGAGGCAAGATCTGGGCTGGGCTTGTCGCTAACCCTCAGTATCTCACTTGGATCATTATCGGAGCGAGTCTGACCATCTCGCTGATCATTTTTGGCTTCTGGCGTTTGCGCCTGCGATCAAAAGAGAACGCATATCGTCATCTCTTGACCGATCAGGCTCGTCTGCTGCAGCCGAGTCAATTCGAGCACTATATCGAGACGCTGCTGTTATCGCTGGGCTGGAGCGATGTAAGGCGAGTGGGTGGCTCGGGCGATGAGGGAGTCGATTTGTATGCCACTAAAGATGGGCTGCGTTATGTTGTGCAGTGTAAACGCTACAAAGATCTTGTGCCCCCGCACTATATCCGCGAGCTGTATGGGACGCTGCAAGCTAAACAGCTCGATCGAGCCCTGTTAGTTACGACCGGGCGAGTCTCGTGGCAGACGTGGGAATGGATCAAAGACAAACCGATCGAGATCTGGGACGGGGCGCAGCTCGGCGCATTGATCGCGCCTTTGCAGCGTAGCCGGACGCAGCCTGACTACCTGATCAAACAGCGGCGGGCGGCCCGAATGCTCTTTGTAGGGTTAGCGATCTTCAATCTGGTGATGTTGCCGGTTGCCTTGATTGCACCGAGCTATCTGCCTCCGGCGAGCAGCCTAGCACGCTCGCAGACGGCAGCGCCCACAGCATCGCCTGTAGCGTCGCCCACTTCGCTGCCGGAGCCTACAGCGACTGCGGAGCCTCTTGAAGCGCGAGCCATAGCAGTGGTGGGCCATGGTGGCAATCTGCGCGCGCAGCCTTCGCTGCAGGCCGAAGTGCTTCAACTGCTCGAAGTAGGTGATCAGCTGGAACTGCTTGGCATATCTGCGGATGGCCAATGGCTGGAGGTGAAAACAGAGCAAGCGGTAATAGGTTGGGTTCACAGGACACTACTAAGGATCGATCCAGAGCTTGAAGCTCAGTTAACACATAACCCATAACGAAAGGCTAAGCATGAGCGATTCAAATATGCACGAGCTGATCGATAAATGGTCGCAAAGGCTAGATATTTTGCGTCAACAAGTGGCGAGCTATGGCTTTGCTGATGCTCCTGCCCACCTTATTCTTCAAATACGAGAAGCTGAAAAACATGTGGAGGGTTTGGTTCTGAGCCGGACACAATCCATGTTTGATGCTAGGCATCTGGAAGCGAATCCACCGCCTCTGGCCAAAGGTTTGATTACGGCGGTAAGTATGCCTAATGGGGGTCAACGATTAGAAGATCTCGCCTCGTATCAAGCTATTGACTACCATCGTCGCACTTTACGTCACTGTTGGTTGATCGCGACTTCGGCTAGAAATAAGCAGTCTTCGGAGCCAACGGCCTACCAATTGAAGGAACGATTTGAACGATATAAGCTTCCTTGTAGTATTCATATTGTCGAAAATGGCAGCGATCCACTTGAGGCTCGAAATTGTACGCAGAAGCTTTTACAGGAGATAGAGCTTGCTGGTGAGTTCCGCAACGACGAGCTGATCTGCGATATCACGAGCGGCACAAAGGCGATGACAGCTGGAATGGTGCTTGCATGTGGCACTAAGTATCCGATGCAATATATGCTGAAATATGAAGATGGTTATCCTTCCCTTCCTATGCATTTCCAGGTTGATAATTGAGGAACGATATGTTGATTTTGAATTTTAGCCATCCGCTGACCGAAGATCAGCAGAAGCAGATTATGGCGCTGTTGCAGGTCGAACAGCTCGAATTGCGCGATATTAAGGTCCATATCGATCGCAGCATTCCTCTGAGCGAGGTAGCGCGCGACTTGGCCCATGCCGCCAAGCTCTCTTCGCACGAATGGCAGACCACGCCCTTTGTGATCAACCCGCCCGGCTTGGCGCCCTTGGCCTTGGCTTTAGTCGCCGAGATCCACGGTCGCAGCGGCGCCTTCCCGAGTATGCTCAACTTACGCCCCGTGACTGATGTGGTACCTACACGCTACGAAGTGGCTGAAGTAGTCAATCTGCAACAACAGCGCGATCAGGCTCGTGCCCGTCGTTAGCCTAAGCGATGCTTCTCGCATATAATCAGCTCCACGATCGATGTATTGCGCATCGCAGCTGTATCGGGGTTGATTATGAGTCTGATCGGTCTGGTTCTCGTTCTCTTTGCGGCGCTACTGCATGCAACTTGGAACTTCCTTTCCAAACGGGTTGCTGGCGGTAGCGCTTTTACATGGCTATGCGACTGTTGTGGCAGTTGTCTCTGGGCGCCGGTTGTACTGATCTTCATCTATTTCGATCGACCGCACTTCACATGGGCCGCCTTGGGCGCGATCGGCGTCAGCGCCCTGTTGCAAGCCTCCTACCTCTTCTTTCTGCAGCGCGGCTATAAAATCGGCGACTTCTCGCTGGTCTACCCGATCGCGCGCGGCTGTGGAGCGGGCGGAGCGATGCTGGGCGGCGTGCTGATACTGGGCGAATCGCTCTCGCTGTTGAGCGGCGCGGGCGCACTGATTCTGCTGAGCGGCATTCTGCTGATCGCCACCAGCTCGGGCCGTGCGAGCGCCGCCAACCAAGGCAACCATCGCGCCAGCATCGCCTATGGCTTAGCGACCGGGCTCTGCATTATGAGCTACACGCTTTGGGACAAAACCTCGGTGACAAGCATCGGACTCGCGCCGCTGCTGCTCTATTATGGCGTCGTCTTCTCGCGCACGCTGGCGCTGGCCCCGCTGGCCTACCGCCAACGCAGCCAAGTCGCCGAGTTATGGCGCAAACACAAAGCCTCGGCGATCGCGGTGGGCCTGCTGATGTTTATGAGCTATGTGATCGTCTTGAGCGCGATGACCTTCAGCAACGCCAGCATCGTCGCGCCCGTGCGCGAAACCAGCATTCTGTTTGGGGCGATTATGGGCCAAGGTCTTCTGAAAGAAGGCGATACAAAACGGCGTCTAAGCGCCGCAGCTTTGATCGTGCTCGGCCTAGCGGGCATTATCAGCGGATCATAAACAAATTGCTTCCAGAGCTTATACTTACATCTATAGTACGATTTGTATCTAATGATTTTAGAATATAATCTAATGGCATTAGATAATGAGATGTAAGAGGGGTGATGGGAGATGACACACTACCTTGAGCGACTTGAGGGACGAATCGCATACGATGTTCAAGGTAAGGGGCCGCTGCTGATCTGTCTGCCAGCTGGGGGCGATCTGCGCTCGAGCTATCGTTTTATCGACCACTGCCTAGCGACCAGCGGCTATCGCGTCGCTACAATGGATCTACGCGGTTTGGGCGATTCAAGTTTCACTTGGTCGAGCTATTCGGCCCAAGCCGTTGCGAGCGACATCATCGCTTTGATCGATGCGCTCGGCGAGCGCACGGCCACACTGATCGCCTCATCGGTCAGCTGCGCGGCGGCGGTGGTGGCGGCCAGCCAAGCGCCCGAGCGCATCGATGGGCTGGTGCTGAACGGCTCCTACGCCCAAGCGGCTCCGCGCTGGATGCTGCAACTGATCAGCAATCTGGCCCTCAATCCGCTCTTCGGGCGCATGGCCTTTTTGCAATTCCAGAGCACACTCTATCGTCGCAAGCCGCTCGACTTCGCCGCCTATCGCAAGCAGGTCTCCCATATGCTGAGCGACCCTCAGCGCCTGCGCGCCCTGCGCCTGCTGTTTAGCGAGGTCGGCGAGTGGGATAGCCAGATCGAGACCATTCGCGTGCCGACCCTGATCTGTATGGGCAGCCACGATCGCGATTTCGCTGATCCCGCTGGCGAGGCCCACAAGCTGGCCCAACGCATGCGCCGCGCCTCCGCGCGCGTCCAGCTCTTCGAAGGCGCTGGCCACTACCCCTATGTCGAGATGCCGGAGCGTTTTCTGCAACACCTCCATCACTTTCTAAGCGATTCGGTCTACGCTTTAGAGCGAGAGGTTTAGACCATGAGCCAGCGAGCGGGTCTGAGCCGCGAGAAAGTGCTGCAGATCGCCAGCGATCTCAGCGACCAACACGGCCTTCACAACCTCAGTATGTCGCTGTTGGCGGCCCAGCTTCAGGTGCGCACTCCCACCCTCTACCACTACATCGACAGCTTAGCCGCCCTGCGCCGCGCCTTAGCCTTGCGCGCCCTCGACCTGATCGGCGAACAGCTCGGACAGGCCATTATGGGCAAGTCAGGCCGTGAGGCGCTGCACGGGCTGGCCTACGCCCTGCGCGACTTCGCCCAAGCTCATCCGGGTCTCTACGAAGCGGCCCAAGCGGCGCCCGCCAGCCACGACCAGGAGTGGCGAGCGAGCGGGCGCAGAGTGGTCGACATTATGCGGCGCGCCTTCGATGCCTATCAACTCGATGAAGAGCAGAGCCGCCAAGCTGTGCGTATGTTGCGCAGCATGCTGCATGGCTGCATCGCGCTGGAACGCCTTGATGGCTTCGGCGTTCCCCATGCGGCCGAGGATACCTTCCAAGCCCTGCTGCTCGCCCTCGAGCTCTACCTCACACAGCGCCCACCTCGAGACTAGAACACTTTTTCGTGTTCGCTCAAAATGGCACATTTTTAGAAAAGTGGAGATTAGTGTCGGGCTGAAACAAAAAGACCCGATTCCGCGTAATAGTGCATGGCAAAGCCCAATAGCGCGCAGCGAGATTCGCAAAAGTCTTCAAAAATTGGGGTATTGCATTTGTAGAACACGTGTGCTATACTGTAGATACGAGAAAACCAGTATGAGGATGATCTGGGGTTCCAGCCGTGGATCATCGGTCACAGAAGGATTACGAGTATGTACCGCAAAGAAATTGTGTATGATCGTGAAACACGTGACTATGCGATGTATCTTGATGACGAGTTAGTAGGTTTCGCTCGCAGCTATCACGAGGCCGAGACCATCCTTGACCAACTGGTGTTTGAACTGTTAAGTGGCCACTACTTTCGCGAAGCTGCGTAAGCTCCGGAACTGGCGACTCGCTAGCCTGCCACTCTTCAAACAGACCTGTCACCAGTGGTTGCTGGCTCGCCTGAGCTTCAGTTTTATTCGCGTTTTAATACGGGTCGGCGCTTTAGTGCTGCGTTAACGGGCGATCTCCCGTTAAGCTGCGGCCTAGCAGCGTCGGCCCTTTTTATGTCCTCCCTAAACTGGCGAGTCCATCTCTGCGCCCATGTTCATCACTTTCAGGCGTAAAAGCTCCTATCCTCCCATTCAGTCCTTACCGCGTCCGCCTTCGGCTATCAGAGTCCTTTCCATCCATTCGGCTGATTGGCCCTCTCCCCCCGACCCCCTCTCCCGCTTCGCAGGCGAGGGGGAGAATGGCTACAGCGCCCCAAAAACTAATTTTTACCTTTTCACCACTGAGGCACTGAGGCACTGAGAAAAAAGATGGAGAAAAGACGTTGGCTGAGCCAGTCGAAGCCAAGATCAACGCTTATTTTCACCACTGAGGCACTAAGGCACTGAGAGAAAAAAGAACGTTGGCTGAGCCAGTCGAAGCCAAGATCAACGCTTATTTTTACCACTGAGGCACTAAGGCACTGAGAGAAAAGATGGAGAAAAGACGTTGGCTGAGCCAGTCGAAGCCAAGATCAACGCTTATTTTCACCACTGAGGCACTAAGGCACTGAGAAAAAAGATGGAGAAAAGACGTTGGCTGTGGTTCGGCAAGCGGTTCCTGAGCTTGTCGAAGGGCCGGGTACGTGAGCGGCTTGCCAAAGGACAAGGTATGGCTTAATCGGCATAGCGCTTAAGCCCATAATTCCAAACCCTTTAAAAAACTCTGTGACTCAGTGTCTCGTGTGGGGAATAACAAATGCAGCTAGCCGCCGAATGTTTGGAAGGGATGTTGATAGCCGTAGGCGGACGCGCTAGAAGCCGAATGTACTGTAGAGCTATCTCCGCCAAAGCTTGCAAAAGGCCCAAGCTGAAATGAAGTTGCTCACGTACCCTGATCCTGTCGAAGGGCCGAATACGTGAGCGGTTTGTAAAAAGCCTCAGTGTCTCGCTGCCTCATCAGTGGTGCAGCTAAATCCGGCGGGTTGGGTCGAGCGCGTCGCGCAGGCCGTCGGCCAAGAAGTTCAGCCCCATCAAAAAGAGTGTGATCGCCAGACCGGGCGCGATGCCGTACCAAGCGGCTTGGCGCATATAGGTGCGGCTATCGGCCAGCATGCCGCCCCACGATGGCTCGGGCGGTTGGGCGCCCAAACCGAGGAAGCTCAGACCGGCTTCCAGAAAGACCGCGCTGGCCATGCCCAAGGCGACTTGGGTCAGGATGGGCGGCAAAATGTTGGGCAGAATGTGGCGAAAGATGATGGTCGGCACTGGGACGCCTAGGCTGCGGGCCGCCAGCACATACTCCTTCTCGCGCTCGGCCAGCACCCCCGCGCGTGCCAAGCGAGCGTAGCCGGGCAGGCTGATGATCGCGACCGCCAAGCCGACGTTGAAGACGCCCGGCCCCAGCATAGCCGAGATCGCGATGGCGATCAGTACGCCCGGGAAGGCCAAGAGCGTATCCCAGAGGCGCATGGTGACGCTCTCGAACCAGCCGCCGAGGTAGCCAGCCAGCATGCCGAGCGAGACGCCGATCAGCGAGCCAGCGCCGACCGCGACCACGCCTACCAGCAGGGCCAAACGCGCCCCGTACAGAATGCGGCTGAGCAAGTCGCGCCCCAGCTCGTCGGTGCCGAGCCAATACTGGCCCGAAGGCGGCTGCAGCTCAGAGCCGATAAACTGCTCGATCGGATCGTAGGGCGCGAGAATCGGCGCGAACAGGCCAGCGCAGAACACGATCGCAAAGCAGACCAGCCCGATCTGGCCCGAGGGCGAGCGCAGCAGGCGGCGCAGCGTCAGGCGTAGCATGCCGACGCGAGCGACTTCGCGCTCTGGGCTGTGCGGAACGGGGCGCGAGCTATCGAGTTGGGCCGAAGAGGGATTCGTCATTTACGAGCCTCCTCTGCGGGTGCGCGGGTCGATAAAGCCGTAGAGCAGATCGACCACCAGATTGACCACGATAAACAGCCCTACCAGATAGAGCAGACCAGCTTGGGTGATGGCGTAGTCGCGATTGCCGATCGAGTCGACCAGCATGCGCCCCACGCCCGGCCAGGCGAAGAGTGATTCGACAATCACCGCGCCGCCCAGCAGATTGCCGAACTGAATGCCCAGAACCGTTACCACCGGAATGAGGGTGTTGCGCAGAGCGTGGCGCAGCACCATGGTTTGTTCGCGCAAGCCTTTGGCGCGAGCGGTGCGAATGTAGTCTTGCCCCAAGACATCGAGCATCGTCGCGCGGATAAAGCGCATCTGCACCATGGCGGCTGGCAGGGCCAAGGTCAGGGCGGGCAGGGCCAGATGGCGCAGTGCAAGCAGCGGATCGTCGAAGAAGGCGACCCGACCGCTGGGCGGCAGCAGGCCCAAAAAGACCGAGAAGAGCATAATGTAGAGCATGCCGATCCAGAAGTTGGGCGTGCCAAGGTAGAACGCCGCCACCACTGAGGTCAGGTAGTCGCCCCAACTGCCTGCATAGAGTGCCGCGAAGATTCCCAGCGGCAAGGAGATCAGCACCGAAAGCAGGAAGGAGGCGATCGCCAGCTCCAAGGTGGCGGGCAGCTTATCGCGCACCAGCTCCGCCACCGGGAAGCGGTTCACCAGCGAATTGCCCAGATCGCCTTGGGCCACCCGCCCCAGCCAGCGGAAATACTGCACCGGAAGCGGCTGATCGAGGCCGAGTTCGCTGCGTTTGGCTGCCAGCTCTTCCTCGGAAGCGTCGAGGCCCAGAACCACGCGGGCAGGGTCGCCCGGCACAACCCGAATGATCAGAAAGACCACGATCGAGCTGAGAATGAGCACAGGGATCGCTTGGAGCAGACGGCGTAGAATAAATGCTACCATCGTTGATCACGTGTTTGGCCGCTACGAGAGCGAGACTATTTCCATATAGGCCACAATGCCGACCGGCAACAGTTCCAGACCTTTGACCTTGTTAGCGACGCCGTAGGCCGTTACGCTGCCCGCGATCGGGATCACAAAGCTCTGGTCTTGAACATACTCGATCAGCTTTTTCAAGAGCGGTTTGCGCTGCTCGCGGTCGATCACCTCGGCCTGCGCGTTGATATGCTCCAGATAGGCCGGATCGGCGAAGCCTGTCGGGTTGGCATCGGGACGCCAAGCCGTCGTGCCCTTGAAGAGCAGGCTGGGGTCGGCGCTGGTGCGACCATAGGCGTGCATATTGATCTGGAACTCGCCTCGGTCGGCGGCCTCGGCCCAGCGCGGCTCGTCTTTGGCGTCGATCGTCAGTTTCACGCCGATCTTCTCGAGATCGGACTGCAAGATCTGCACCATACCCATGCCTTCGCGGCTCTGGCTGCTCACATTGACCGAAACCTCGAAGCCGTTAGGATAGCCCGCCTCTTCCAAGAGCGCCTTGGCTTTATCGAGGTTGAAGGCGTAGGTCGTGTCGAGATCGGGTATAAAGCCCCAGTGGTGACTGGGCAGCGGGTTGCAGGTCGCCTGCGACTGACCGAGCAGAATGGTCGAGTTGAAGCGCTCGCGGTCGAGGGCGAAAGCCATAGCTTGGCGCACGCGCTTGTCGCTGAACGGCTCGTAGGTTGTGTTGAGCCAGATGTTGAACATGCTGGCGCCGATGATCTTGGGCGTTTGGTAGGCGTTGCCCTCGGAGAGGCGCACGTAGTCTTGCAGGGTCAGCGGCACAATATCGATCGTGCCCGATTCGAGATTGGCGGTCGCGGCTTGGCGGTCGCCGAAGATCTGTACCTCGATCCGGTCGAGGGCCGCCTTGGCACCCCAGTAGTTTTCGTTGCGCTTGAGCACCACCTTCTCATCGGGAATGAACTCGACGAATTCGAAGGGTCCGGTGCCGCCGCCTTTGCGGTCGAGATCGTCGTAAATCTCCTTGTCGGGAATGTAGAAGTTGCCCAACAGGTCGAGAATGCCCGCTTCGGGCTTTTCGAAGGTCAGATTGATGGTGGTCGCGTCGGGCGTCTCGATATCGACCACGGCTAGGGCGAAGGTGCGGAAGAGCGCGCCGGTCGAAGGCTCTTTCAGCTTCTCGAAGACCCAAGCCACATCCTCAGAGCTAAACTCGCGCCCCGAGTGGAACTTCACGCCCGAGCGCAGCTTGATCGAGACCTTGGTGCCATCCTCGCTGATGGTGTAGCTTTCGGCTAGATGCGGCACCAGTTCGCCAGCCGGGTTGTAGCGCAGCAAGCTATCGTAGATCGCGCCCCACGACCAGAAGTTGTTTTGGCGCAGTGGGTTGAAGGTGCGCGGATTGGAGATCTCTGCGATGCGCAGAACGCCGCCGCTGGCAGTTTGACCGCCGCTCGCGGGAGGCGATGTTGAAGCCGATGTTGAAGAAGATGAGCTGCCACAAGCAGCCAAAAGTAACGAGGCGCCTGCACCGCTCAAAAGGCGTAAGGCGCTGCGACGCGACATTGGTCGAGACGGGTTCATGCAATTCTCCTCAGCCACCATAGCCGAACATCTTAGACTAACGCCGCGCAAGCAACCGTCGCATAAAGATGTCGTAGTGGAGACTTAAACCTTGATTCAAAATAGGGTCTGGCTCGCCGGTGAGGGCCGCCATTTCGGCCCGCCACTCGGCAAGCTCGCCCAACATCGTCTTCAGCCGCTCTGGTTCGTGGGCTGCACGGTTGATCCGCTCGTGCGGATCGTTACGCAGATCGAAGAGCAAGGGGGCCGGATCGCGCTCTCGCCCATAAAAGTCGGGCAGAGGCTGACCTTGGGCATCGCGCACGATCGGCAGGATCAGCTTCCAGTCTGGGGTGCGCAGCGCGAGCGACGCTTGACGCGAGGACTCGACGCTGATCACACGTTCGCGCACGGCCTCGCAATCGCCGTAGATCAGCGGCGTCAGATCGTAGCCGGATAGCTCGTAGGGCGGCTCTTCGAGATCGCCCAGCGTGATCAGGCTCGGCAGCAGATCTTCGCTCGACACCAGTGCTCCGATGCGGCGCGGCCGACAATCGGGCAGGTGCATCATCAGTGTGATGCGCGTGACCGCATCGTAGAGACCGTGATGATCGAAGAAGAAGCCGCCTTCGCCGAAACATTCGCCGTGGTCGGAAAGCAGCACAAAGATCGTATCGTCCCAAGCGCCGCGCTCTTTGATGGTCTCGACCAAACGCCCGACCTGCTGATCGACTTGGCTGATCTCGCCGTCGTACTGTGCGACCACATAGGCGTAGTCGTCGCGATGGCGCAGCTTCATATCGTCCAAAAAGGCCTTGTAGTATTCGGGCGCCAGCGCTTCGACCTCGCTCAGCTCGTAGGGGCCGCTGCCGGGCCGATAGTGCAGCGTGTCGAAGGGTGGGAGCGGGCCGTAGGGCGTGTGCGGATCCCAGTAGTGCACGAACAGAAAGAGCGGCTGTTGGGCGTAGTTATCGAGAAAGGCGATGGCGCGATCGGTGATCTGGCGGCTCTGATCGCTGAAGGGCTTGTAGAGAAAGCCCGAATAGTGATCGTAGCCGCGCGCAAACCACGAGCCGCGCCCTTCGCCCTGCACCACCAGATTGTCGCAGGCGGCGGTCACATAGCCGCGCGCCTGAGCTAACTGGGGCAACAACACAATATCTTCTGCCAAACGGCGTTTGCCTGCGTGCGAAACGATGCCGTGGCGGTAAGGATGCAGGCCGCTGCTCATTGTTGTGAAGGCTGGCATTGTCGGGATACCAGCGGCTATGGCTTGGTCGAAGACCACACTCTCGGCGGCGAGCGCGTCGATATGGGGCGATGTCGGCCGTTCGTAGCCGTAACAACCCAGATGGTCGGGTCGCAGGGTATCGATAGCCACCACAACGATTGTGGGCAGTTTCATGCGCTGCATCCTTCCCACGGGCTGCCAACGCTAACTCAGCGTGATCCGACGTCCTTCACGCGCCGAAGCGTAGGCAGCTAAGATCATTTCGATACATACCTTGCCGTCTTGGGCGGTCGCCACGGGCGGAGCTTCGCCGCGCAGATAGCTGATCAGAGCGCGCGGCAGCGCTCGAATCCGCTCGCCATGCGGTCGGTCAGCCGCCAGATCGTCGAAGACCTCCCAGTCGTTGGCACCAGCGCGGTAGATCTTGAGCGCTGCCGCGCCAGCCGGGCGGGGCAGGGCCGACGAGACCGCGTCGCCGTAGTTCTGCACGATCGAACCTTTGTCGCCGTAGACCTCGGTGGTCGCCTCGGCGGCCAACATGGTTGAGCTGTTGAGCAGAATGCCCATTTCGCCCTTGGCGAAGCGATAGACCGCCACGCCGTTGTCGTCGGGCGCGACATCGGTCACCACGTTGTCGATCTCGGCCATCACGCTGACTGGGCGGTCCAGCATCCAATAGAACCAGTCGGCGGCGTGCGAGGCATCGTCCATAAACATGCCCATGTTCTGAACCGGATCGATGTGCCAGTTGCCCGGGCGCGCGAAGCTAGGCTGCAGCAGGGCGTTGATGGCGTGGCGGCGGCGCACCACCGCGATCTTGCCGATCGCGCCTTCGTCGAGCAGGGCCTTGATGCGAATGTTGACCGGATCGACCCGCATCTGGTAGCACATGCTGAAGGGCACCTTATAGCGTTCGACTGCCTCGATGATCGCATCGCAATCCTCGAGGGTTAGCGCCATCGGCTTTTGCAGCAGCACGGCCTTGCCCGCCTTGGCTGCCGCGATCACATGGGCGGCGTGCTGGTTGGTTGGGCTGGTCACAAAGACCGCGTCGATATCGTCGCGCGCCAAGAGTGTTTCGAGCTCGCTCTCGAAGTCGAGCCCATACTTCTTGCACTGGGCCCGCCCGCGCTGCTGATCGTCGTCCCACGCTGCGACCACCTTGGCATCGTCGAAGCCTGCGATCTCCTCGATGTAGGCGTTGACATGGGCGTGGGCGAAGCTGATCACGCCGAATCGGATCGGAGCAGTCATGGCGATACTCCTTACTTCTTCTCGTTCTCTTGCTTCACATAACCGTGCAGCTTGGCGCCCTTCTTGGCGTCCTTGACCTCGTTTGGCGCTTTGAGCGCATCGGGCTTGGGAATGTCGGCGGCGGCGCGGCGCTTGCGCTTATGCAGCGGCGTAGCGCCCGGTCCGATGATCTCACCCGGGATCTCGGTGCCGATCTTGAAGCCACAGCGGCCCTGTACGGCTGCCGGGTCTTGCTTGCGCTTGGTCTCTTTCAAACGCTGAGCCACCCACTTATCGAGCTGGGCTTTGAGTTCGGCCACAACTTCAGGGTATTGGGAAGCCACGTTGCGCTGCTCGGTTGGATCGTTCGCCAGATCGAACAGCTCTTGCATGGGGCGCCCGTGCGGGTCTTGCTCGATCGAGTCGATCAGCTTCCAGCGCTCGGTGCGAATGGCGCGCTTCACCTCCCAAGTTGCTTCCGAGAAGTAGAGCACCTCGTAGTTGCCGTCGCGCAGACCGAACACGGTCGGTAGTAGGCTCTTGCCCTCCATTCTGTCCTTATCGACGATGCCCGCCAGCTCAAGCAGGGTCGGCGCGATGTCGAGGTTCTGTACAAAGCCCGGCACGCGCTTGCCGCGCGGCAGCTTGCCTGGCCAGTAGAAGATCAGCGGCACATGGATGTTGCCCTCGTAGAGGCCGTGGTGGTCGAAGAAGCCGAGCTGTTCGTCCATGATCTCGCCGTGGTCGGCGGTCAGAATCACCAGCGTATCGTCTTGTACCGGTTCGAGCGCCTTGAAGACTGAGCGCAGATGGCGATCCATATAAGCCGTCTCGCCGTCGTAGAGGTTGATCACATACTCGCTGTCGGTGATGCCCGGAATCCAGTCGTGGAAGTACCACTTGAAGGCTTCCCACTTCCAAGCGTAGTCCATGCTGTGGTTGTTGGGATCGTACGGATCGCGATCTTTGGGATAGAAGCGGTTGCGATAGGCCGGTGGCGGCAGGTAGGGCGTGTGCGGATCCCAGTAGTGCAGGAACAGGAAGAAGGGCTTGGGCTGCGCGATCAAGCGCTCGATCAGCGGCAGGGCCTTCTCGTTCACAGTCTCGGCCTTGCGCAGCACCTGCGGGTTCGAGCGATCCCACTCATAGGTCAGGTACTCATCGAAGCCGCGCGAAAAGTGGCGACCCATGCTGTCGACCGCAGCAGTGGCCCAGCCGTGCTCTTTCAAGATCTCGGGCAGCAGGCGCACACCCTTCTCGATCGGCACGCCGCCGCCGATGTTGATGATGTTGTGGGTGATGGCCTCTTTGCCGCTTAGCATCGTGGTGAAGCTGGGGTGAGTCGGAATATTGGGAGCGTAGCAGCGCTCGAACAGAACGCCGCGTCGCGCGATGCTATCGATGAACGGGCTGGTATTTTTCTCGTAGCCGTAGCAGCCCAGATGGTCGGCGCGCTGGGTATCAAGCGCAATCAAAACGATGTTCATGAAACACTACCTCAAGCTCTGGAATAGCTGCGTAGGAAACCGCTCGCCTCCTACGCATACACAAGCAGCGATGCTTAACCAGCGACTTCCTCAACCGTGCCGTTCTCCCACGAGCGAATGGCGGCCTCGATCACCTCTTGCGCGGCCAAACCATCCTCGCCCGAGGCGGCCAAGGGTCGATCGGCGATCACATCGGCCACAAAGGCGTCGATGCGGCGTCGGAAGGTCTCGTCGAAGCTGGCGACGCTGTTGGGGCCCATAATGCCATTGTCGATCACCAGCTTTTCGGGGCTGTTGCGCGGCATAAACTCGAGGCGCTGGTAGACGTTTTCGATCACAAAACGTCCGTTGCCACCAGCCACCTCACAGCGCTCGATCGGGTGGTACATGCTGGCATCGTAGCTGCCCGTCAAGTGGCCGACCGCGCCCGAAGCGAACTGCACGTTGATCGAGGCGTTCGACCAGATCGTGCGGTTGGGGCCTTTGTGCAAGAAGGCTTGCACGCGCTTGATCGGGCCGCCAAAGTAGCGCATCACATCGATCGAGTGGGGGTGCAGGGCGCGCAGGTGGAACCAGGGCGAAGTTTCGTTGGGGTTGTTGATCCAGAGCGCCATATTGATGAAGAGCGTATCGCCCAACAGGCCGTCCTCTTGCAGCTTCTTGGCGCGCTCGGCAGCGGGCGTAAAGCGGTGGTTCAGGTTCACACCCAGCTTGACTCCCTTCTCCTTGGCGAAGGCCACCATCTCGCGCGCATGCTCGATGTTGTTCGAGATCGGCTTCTCGACCAGCACATGCTTGCCCGCTTCCAGACACTGCATCACTGGCTCGTAGTGGTGGCCGCCGTTCTCGGGGCCAGCCGTCGCCACGCTGACTGCGTCGATCTCCTCCGACTCCAGCAGCTCTTTAACGCTGTAGTAGACCTTCACGCCGTACTGCTTGCCGACCGGATCGACACGTTCCGCCGCCATATCGCAGAGCGCGACCAGCTCAACATCTTTATTTTGGGCGTAGTAACGGGTGTGGGTCTTGCCGATATTGCCCAAGCCGATAACAGCTACACGTAGCATTCTTTGCTCCTCGTTGAGTTTTTAGCAATTAGCCGAGTTCTTGCAGACAGCGGTTCAGGTAACCACGGCTCTCAGCCGCCACGCCCATCGCGCGCGAGAGCGGATAGCCGACGGCGCCGATGATCTCGAGGTTGAGCGGGCCAGAGTGGCCGATCTCCTTCAGCGCCCGCAGGGTCGCCATCAGATCGACATCGCCGCGCCCGGGGATCTGGTTCTCTGGTGCGCCGACCGCTTGCTGCCGTCCGGTGCAATCGCGGAAGTGTGAGGTGATGATCTTCTTGCCCCAGCGTAGCGCCACTTCTTGGGGTTCTTCGTTGGCGCGATAGAGGTGGCTGGGGTCGAAATTGAGGCCGAGCGCCGGTTCGCGCACTTCGTCCATCAAGCGCAGGGCCGTCGCGCCATTGTAGATCGCTTGGCCGACGTGGGGTTTGACCGCCAGCTTCAGGCCGAACTCGCCAGCGCGTCGCGCCAGATTGCCGATGTTCTCGATCGCGGCTTTGACCGTCTCTTCATCTTCGGTCTTGCCGCCCGAGCCGATGTTAACGATCGGTACGCCGATCTCGGCGGCCATGGCGAAAACCTTCTCCAGACGCTCAGGATCAACGCTGGCGGCCTCCATAGCGGTGGCCTCAAGCCCGCTGTCGCTCAGCAGTTTGCGCACTTCGCGAGCGTGTTCCGGCCCGGCATCGGCTTGAACGTGCTCGCACATGCCCTTGATGGCCGCGAGCTCGACATACTTGTAGCCCGCCCAGGCGATATGCTGCAAGGCTGTAGCAAGATCGACCCCGCCGAAGAGCACGCTGTTACATCCTAAAAGCATGCGTTTCTCCTTTGATACGCTAGCATTCTTGACACATCGCTGAGCCAAGAATATCGAATACATGCCTTGTAAACGGTCTCTACCAAGCCTATCGCTCGATTGTTCCTACAAGCATGTGTCAAACGAAATAGTAAGCAGATTGCGCGTATAATTGTGTATTTCTATCCTAGCGAAACTCGGCTAAGCCAACAACGGATTATTTCGCCGCAATAGGGGTCAATCTTGCTAACTTCTGCTTGCTGTATGCCTTATGTTGAAAAAGTGTGACACCATTCGGCGAGTTCAGGCCATGGGCTGCTCTGTGCCAGGGATAGGCTGAAAAACCTTTTGAGTTCGTCCACACACGGGCGAAGCGCGTAACCACCCATTCATTCCCTCTCAAAGCGTGAAACCTTTTTTCGCTTCCAGCCATCTATACAGTTGCAATCGTGCTCAATCTAACAAGAGGTTTTGACCAATGACCAACACACAACTCACTCGATCGAGCCTACACAGCGCCATGCAAGCGCTCCACGAGCGCAGCGCTAAGCTGCTCGATTCCGTTGACCAAAGCACCCTCGACAGCCTGTTAGCTACCCCGCTCTGGAGCTGCAGCGATGTCTTGCGCCACCTGCTGGCGTGGAACAGCGTTTCGGTAGAGGCGCTCAAAAGCTGGCAGCAAGACCACAGCAAAACCCTGCCCGAGTTCGAAGAGTTCGACCAGCTCAACGCCTATCTGCTCGATCAGCATCGCCATCTCTCGGCTAGCGAAGCGCGCCAGCGCAACAACGAGGCCCACGCCGCCATGCTGGCCCTGATCGACGCCGCCAGCGACCAAGAGCTGGCCTACGTCGCTGTCCCTCCCGGTTGGCATAGCAGCACCTCGATGCTCGGTTTGGTCGACGAGATGATCAAGCACGACCACGAGCACCTCGATCAGATCGAAGCTGCGCTCGCTAAGGCCAAATAGACGCAAAGCTAGCTCTGCCTGACGGCGCGCTCGCTTCGGCCTCTTCCTTTACAAGCCCCTATCCACCTAGCTCGAAAAACAAAGAACACCCCAAGCCGACGAGAGCTTTTGTTAGCACAGCGGAACGCAACGAAAAGCTCGTAGATAGTTGAGAGAGATTTCACGCTAACGCGCGAAATCTCTCTCACTCAACAAACATGGCTGAGTTCTACTCTGCCGAAGGCCCTGTGTTAAAAAAGCCAAACGTAAGGAAAAGAATTTCCACCCTGCCGGGGCGTGTGGCTGGCGTTGGCGGGCAGGATGTTGATAGCCGGAGGTGGACGCGCTAAGGACCGCATGGATGCTAGGAGCCTCGCCGCCAGCCTTAGAAAGCTGACAAATACAAACACCCCCGATCAGTGATCGAGGGTGCGTTTTTGAGGGCCAGAGCGCTACTTACTATTTTCCGGAATAAGCATCGGGCGCTCTGGCATTATCATCCGATTCATATTCACATTAGGGTTTGGCTGCGAACGCGGGGTAGGCGGCGCTTGCGACTGCTTTAAGAAACGTATCAATACATCGTTAAAGAGTTCAGCTTCATCTAAAAATGGGAAGTGGCGGCTACTCGGCATTAATACTACTTGAGCAGCAGGAATATTATCAAACAGATCTGCCTGATTGGGATGCACGATATCGTCGTGTCCGCCGTGTACGATCAAGGCCGGAACCTTGAGCCGGTGCAGCTCGGGGCGCAGATCGGTGCGCCACATCGAGCTGATCGCCCGCCGCAAGGTGCTGGCGTTCGACTTTACACTGTCGTTGATCATCTCGCCAACAGCAGGATCGCTCGTTTCACCCAAGAAGAATTTAAATAGGTTGCGCCGTAACCAAGGCATATGCGCGAACAGATCGGCTGCCAAAGGTCGGTCGGTCAGTTTCAAGAGCCACGAAAGCGAGTCGCCTACGATCGGCGCGCCCACCGTCGCTACCCGCGTGATACGCCCCGGATAGGTGATAGCGGTTTTGAGCGCTACCATGCCACCCATCGAATGCCCAACCAAGATGGCCTTCTCGATACCGAGCTCGTCTAAGAAGCGCATCACTTGGTCAGAATAGTTTTGAATACTGATGTGAGTATCCTGTCGGTTCGAGTCACCAAAGCCCCAAAAATCGAACGAGTAGGTTCTAAACTGGTCTGAGACAACCTCCATTGTCGGGAACCAGTAGCGCCAACTCCCAAGCCAGCCATGGAGAAAGATGACAGGTCGGCCACGACCAAACACTTCATAATGTACGACCTGGTTATCGATGACTACAATACTCATAGCGCGTCCGTCTATTGCTACTGGTTGATTATTACTCGATACACGTTCTTTGGGTCGATCAATTTCACTATTCTAAATCTGGGTGCGTTCTATTATATCTGATACATATGAACGTCTGTAGTAGACCCTTTTAGGCGTGCCATTGGGCGCGGGTTCCGTTGCTCGATTGCAACAGAGAGGCCATACCGTTGTTTCGGTCGGTCAGCGAACGGCGTAAGCGCCATTGCAAACGTGCGATATCTTCCGAGATCGAACGCAGATTGCTCATCTCTTGTTCGAGCTCTTCCAAAAGCGTGTTGGCTTGACGGCTGACCTGAATGGCACTGCGCTCGCGCGACAACTCACCAACGCGATCTTGAATCGTGCTCAGCAGCTCCATCAAGCGTCCCCAAGACTCGTTGTCTTTTTCAGCTCGGTTGCGAAAGACCTGCATCCGGCGGTTATCCCACTCTAGTAACTGCTGTTGTAAGGCGGCTAAACGCTCTTCGATCTTGCTCAGATCTTGGCTTTGGCTCTGACCTACAGCAGGCAGTTGTGCAGTTGAAATCGCGTTCAGCATCTGTTCAAGCTGGCTTTGCAAATGGGTCATAGATGTACTCAACTGCGTCTGGCGCAAGGTAACCGCTTCTTGCTCGTTCAACACATCCAAGAGCATTTCACGAAGTTGAGCCGACTCACTTGCCGAACGCAAGGCCTGTTGTTGCAGCAGGTGCGGTACAAACCACAACAAGAGAGCCAACAAGGTCAAAACCGCGATACCAAGTGCTACGAAAAGCGCTGTCATAGTTACCTCCTGAACCTCATTATAGGCAGAAGGCTCCTCCAAGATCAAAGGGTAAGGATGACAGCTCCATTACAGCGCCTCTTGTGCCTAAAGTCCGTTTTTAGTACGGCCTCATCTTACAAGATGCGTTCCATAAAGGCTCTGGTCGAACGGCGCCTAAAAAGGATTTTCATCAAGATCGAGCTGCCCGCTTCGTTACTATTGGCAGTTTCGCTTCTTCAAATCCGGCCGATCATGTGGGCGGTTTGCTCTCTTCCCCAAGAAGGCTCCAACCGCGTCCGCCTACGGCTACAAACATCCTGCCCGCCACCCCAGGGCTGATCAGCCTGTGCCGAGAGACCGTCCAATACACAACGATTCAAACGGATTTCGTTATTACAAGCAAAAATCCAGCTAGCCAAAACGACCATTCTTTACGCTGAACGTGGGCATACCTACTCTAGAAGCATAACAGCGACAAACGATCCCCAAAGAGCCGATTGTATGCCCGTAGAGCTAAATGATGTTTATCAACTGCTATAGTTGCTTTACGTAAATACCCCATTGTTTACAGCGTATTTCATCTCTCGTGAACTAAAGGGGAGCAAAATTTACCTAAGTCCTACCGGGGTAGAACCGACAGTCGAGATCTAGCGAGGTCAGTCTACATCTATTATTGTACGCTTGAAACTCAATGATTTCAAGCAGCTCTTTTTTTAAAAGAAAACCAGTTTTTAGACCTTTGTAATGCCCTCTGCACTTGAGCCTAGGCTGCAAAGATCATAGCTCGCTGTCCGTGCCCGCCACCTCCCAGCTAGCCGAACATGAAGTGCGATCAAGCTGCATAAAATCTGCACTTTATTAAACAGATCTATACCACTTTTCGATCTGTTTCACTTTACAAAATAGCCTAAATATTGAGCGGTTTCTTCAAGTAGTTTTTCGCTATGTTCGCGTTTCTTAATATCCAGCTGTTTACTATATATGAGTCGTATTCTTTCTGTCTATAATGGCTCTATTCTTTTACACACTATTGCACGTTATTACCAAATATAAACTATTTCCAAAATGATCGTTGCTGTTAAAGTTATTAAAGGTTACTGAATAATAGATAATTGTATTAACCTATTTTACCAAACAATTACACGAAAAAGCCTAACTCGTGTATAATTGCAATCGTATGGTTATTTTTATATTGGTATGCATGTGTTACAATAAATTCCACTAGGTTAATAGGTTTTTGATCTTGGAAACATGTGGTTCCATATGCTTACCACCCCAAATGAGAGTGGGTATGAAAACGATCTTGATAGTCGATGATTCAGCCACGATGCGGCGCATGATTCAAGCATCGTTGCGAACCCTTAAAGGTGTCCACTTTGATGAGGCAGGTAGTGGTTTAAGTGCAATCGAGCGCTTAGCACTTCAGCAGATTGATCTTATGACCCTAGACCTTAATATGCCCGATATGCATGGTTTGGAAGTATTGCGTTTTATTCGTGCTCAAGCTCAATACAAAGACCTGCCAATTATCGTGCTTACCACCCGTGGCGATGAAGCAATGCGTAATGAAGTACTATCGATCGGCGCTTCGCTATGCCTCTCCAAGCCTTTTGACCCACGTATGCTTGCCAACTACGTTCAGGAATTGCTGTAATTCGCGACTAGGAAGTCGGTCTACACAACACGTGTTGGCTCGACCTAAGGCATGAGCCATTATGTCCACAGCTAATCCATCACCTGACAATTTCTTCTTCTCCGAATTTCTAAATGACTTTTTTGCCGAGTGTGACGAGCATCTGACCGTCGTGCGCCGCAATCTACTAGAACTCGATGATTATGTGGGCCAAAATAGCATCCCTGCCGCCTTGCTTGATGAACTCTTGCGCAGCTTTCATACCCTGAAAGGGTTGGCAGGTATGGTCGGGGTGCTCGCTGTCGAACAAATCTCTCATCAAATGGAGAGCTACCTCCGAGCGCTGCGCCAAGGGGCAGTGCTCAGCGCCGAAGCGCAGAGGATCCTCAGCGATGGCACCCATATGATCGAAGAGGTGCTGATCGCCTACCGCGAAAAGCAAGATCAGCCCAATATCGAACAGATCACTCAGCAGCTTTCAGAGCTCTTAGCACATGTGAATCAGACGCATCCAAAGGGCGAGACCAAAGCTGAAGCGCCTTCAGAAGAGGTGGAACTTCCGCCCATCGATTCGCCTTCACCGATCTGGCGCTTCCGCTTTCAGCCGACCACCGAGCTTACCAATCGCAATCTCAATGTCAACGTTGTGCGCGAACGGCTGCAATCGATCGGCGAAATCGTCCAAGCTATGCCGCATATAGATGCCAATGGGCAGCTTAGCTTTATTTTCTTGGTTACGAGCGATGCGCCTACAAACATTTTCGATAGCTGGGCCAACGACGGCATCACCTATCAAGCTTATCTGCCCGAGCTCACAACCAGCAGCTCCGAACAGAACGCGAAGTCGCATGTCGCCAATCGCTCGGTAGCGCCAGCCCATATCGTGCGTGTCGATCTGGCCCGCATCGATGAGGTGATCCGCATCGCGGGAGACCTCGTGATCAGCCGTGCCCGTTTGCGCGAACAACTGCTTCCGCTCGAATCGAGCATCGGTGTGCCCGAGTGGCGCGCCCTGCAAGAGACAAGCCTGATGCTCGATCGCCAACTGCGCGATCTGCGCCAGGGCGTAATGCAGATGCGGCTTGTGCCGATCGGCGAAGTGTTCGCGCGCATGCAGTACGCGGTGCACGATCTAGCGCGCAATCTCAATAAGCAGATCGTAGTGATCGTGCAAGGCGAAGAGACCGAGATCGATAAGTTCGTGGTCGAGCGCATGATCGATCCATTGCTGCATATGGTGCGCAACACCGTCAGCCATGGCATCGAAACGAGCGCTGTTCGCATCGCACAGCATAAGCCGCCGATCGGCACAATTAAGTTGAGCGCCGTTACTTCTGGAGATAGCGTCGAGATTGAGATCAGCGACGATGGCCAAGGTATTCATCGCCCAACCATCGCAACCAAAGCCCGCCAGCTCGGCCTGCTCGGGGCGCACGAAGAGCTCGATGACGAGCGCCTGCTCGATATCCTTTGTACACCGGGCTTTTCAACGCGCGATCAAGCCGACCATATCAGTGGGCGCGGCATTGGCATGCAGGTGGTTCAAACGACCATCTATGAGCTTGGTGGTTCGATCTCGCTCCACAGCGAATATGGGCATGGCACCACCTTCCACATTCAGCTACCGCTCACCCTCAGCATCGTTGAGGCACTGATCGTTTCGGCGGGCGGCCAACGTTTTGCCGTGCCCGTGCCAGCGGTGCGCGAAGTCTTCGACGCCAAGAACGAAACGATCGTCGAGATGGAGAATAACGAGCTTGTTCGCTATCGTGGCGATGTTCTGCCCTTAGTGCGCCTCCACAAGGCCTTCGGTCTCAGCAGCGATAATCAACGAGCTTACGCCTTAGTCACCAGTAATGGCAGCAATTCATCGGCTATTACGGTCGATGCACTGGTGGGCAAACGCGAGATTGTGGTGCGCACCATTAACGATCCCTTACTCGCCATTCCGGGCTTAGTCGGGGCGACAGAGTTGGGCGATGGTGTGCCGATCTTGATCCTTGACCCGGCGGCGTTGGCCCGCGCAAGCCATACTAATCGCCGCTCTTTTCCGCGTCTGAAGCAAGAACTATCCAAAGATGGAAACTCAGCTATGAGCGCAATCCATTCCGAACAGAGTATTCTGTTTGAGCTCGCAGGAGCCACCTATGGCATTCCGGGCAGTCAGGTTCAACAGGTCGAGATGGTTGAACAGATTACCCCTATCCCGAATGCGCTTCCATTTGTGGCTGGTGTGGTCTTTGTACGTGGGCAACTTCTACCCGCCGTCGATCTGCGTATCAGGTTTGGTTTCCCGCCCCAACCCTACGATCTGCGCACCCGTATGATCGTCGTGACGGTGGGCGAACGCACGGTTGGTCTGATCGTCGATAGCGCGCGCGAGTTCTTGACCATTCCCAACGAATCGATCAAAGCTCCTCCCGAATCGATCTCAGAAATCAAAGGTTCCTATTTGCACGGTATCGCAACTGTCGATGAACGACTGATCTTGATGCTCAACCTTCATAGTGTGCTTAACGATATCGAATCCTTCATCCCTACTGACGGTGATGTGTAATTCCGAAAGGTAGCTTCTATGGCACTTCGATTTCTCCTTGGGCGAACGCCAAACGAGTCAGAACATATTCGCGACGAAGCCATGCAGGTATCTCAGCGTGCGCAAGATATCGCACGAGCTGCCAAACAGATCAGTGAAGGCGCAGACCGTCAAGATCAACTGGTCGATGCGAGCATCAGCCACACAACTACTATCAGTACTGCTATGCAACAGAGCGCGGCCCATGCGCAGTTGATCGCGGCTTCGGCCGGCAAGTTCGTCGAAACGATCGATTCGACCACTCAGGCCTTCGAACAGATCAACAGCCAAACAAACCGCCTGAGCAGCAGCGCGAACCAAAGCCTCGATCTTGTAGAGCGGGCCGATACGACCCTCTCAAGCGTTGCCCGTTCTGTTCAAGAGTTAGTTGAGACCGCCCAGATCGTCTCTTCAAGTGTCAGCGAGATCGTGGCCTATATCGCCGTTGTTATGAAAGATAATGGCGCATTTATGAAGGGTATGGCTGAGGCTGCCATCTCGTCAAGCGAGATCACTCGTGCTATCGAGAGTGTAGCGAGCAATACCAGTGAAGTTGCCTCGGCCGCCGATAGTGCGCTCTCCTCGATCAGCGAAATGGCTGTTTCGATCGAGTCGGTTACGGCTATGTCCGAGAACTTAGCCAGTACCGTCGATCAAGTCGCGACTGCGATCGAGCAGATGTCGCGTTCGGCCCAAGGTGTGGCCAACAACGCCGAAGAGATCTCTTCTATCGCTACCACTGCTGCTACCAGCGCGAGCCAGCTCGAACAGTCGATCCGTTCGGTTGCCGAGTTGGCTCAGAAAGCCAACGAAGCCGTGCAGCGCTCCCTACGCGATGCCCAAGAGGGCGGCCAGAGCATCCGTAAATCTATGGATGGCCTAGGGCGCGTACACGAATCGATCTCGCAATCGGCCTCGGTTATCCGCGAAATGGGCAAGCAGTCCAACGATATCAGCAGCATCGTCGATACGATCAACCTGATCGCCGAGCGTACTAACCTGCTTTCGCTCAACGCCTCTATCGAAGCGGCGCGGGCTGGCGATGCTGGGCGTGGCTTCGCTGTCATCGCCGAAGAGATTCGTAATCTGGCAGACCGCTCGGCCCGTGCGACCTCTGATATCGCTGCGATCATCAAAAACCTTCAAGAGGTCTCCCAAGAAGCTGTGATCGCCTCGAACGACGGCCTGCGTATCGCCGAAGAGAGCCGCCAGCTTGTGTCGGAAGGTGCTATAGGTCTTGAGAAGATCCTCGCCAGCATCGCAGAGATCAATACCATTGTCAGCCAGGTGTCGCGCGCTAGCGAAGAGCAACTCGCTGCTGGTCAACACGTCTCTCAGGCGATTAATACCACGATGTTGCAGGCCCGCCAAGCGCTCAGCTCCATCAAAGAACAGCTTGTGGTTGTGCAAGAAGTAGTGAAATCGACCACCGCTATGCGCTCTTTGACCCAGCAGGTCAACCGTGCTATGAACGAGCAAGCGGCGGCGACCCGCGATATTATCAAGTCGGCCCAGCTGACCGCATCTTTAACAGTTCAGCTTCATAAAGCTGCCGAAGAGCAGGCCGTTGCTTCGAACCAGATCTCACAATTCTTAAATACCTTCCGAGAGGCTAGCGATTCGGCTACAACGGCGATTAACTATCAAAAACAGCAAGGTGATATCGCATCGGATGCATCCGGAAAAATCCACCAAATCTCCAGCCAACTGTCGAACTTATTGAAAGATCAGAACGGTTCACTAGCAAGCGTACTCGCGCACATGCGCTCGCTTCGTGAGCAGGCCGATCAAGTTGGTCAGATGCTGCGCGAACAGTCTTTTAACCTAACCAGCATGACCCACAGCGCGAATACGCTTGCGCAACAGGTCAGTCGCATTACATCAGATCAAGGCAACTATCTCAACGATTCAACTGTGATCTTAAGCAACCTCAACTCTATTCGTCAGATCACAGAACAGCATCGTGCCCATGTCGCCCAGACCCAACGTGCGACCGAACAACTCTTGAATCGGGTTCAGTCATTGATCAGTATTGCTCATGGAAACCAAGGCAGAAACGGGAAGTTATGACACCTTCTGAGCAGCGTATTGGCATCTTTACAACTGACACTACGCTCACTATCCGTTCGTGGGATTCGTGGCTTGAGCTTGTCAGCAACATTCCAAGCGAAGCTGTGTACCAACGTCCTCTTCAGGAGGTCATACCACAACTCAAGGAGCGAGGTCTTTTACAGCGTTTTCAGCATGTGGTGGAAGAAGGCGTTGTGGATGTATTAGCCCCTGCCTTCCATCAATTTCTGATAGCCTGTCCACCTCTGCAAGCATCGCGCCACTTCAAGTACATGCAACAGTGGGTGACAATCGCCCCCCTTCACGAAAACGGGCGGATCGTGGGGACGCTCGTCACCATCGAAGATGTCACTGCTCGTATGGATTATGAGCGTGATCTTGCCGAACAGCTTGCTAGCCCAGACGAAGAGATACGGCGGGCCGCTTCCGAACAGCTCATGCATATGCCCAGCGCCGCCCATAGCTTGGTGAAAGTCGTCGACGATAGCAGTTGGCAGGTGCGCAAATATGCCGTCAGTGGCCTTGCCCGCCACGGTGGCCCCGAAGCGATCGCCGCCCTCCTCGAAGCGCTTCGGCATGAACATCATGATCCGAGCGTGCTCAATAGCGCTTTACGGGTGCTGGCGCTCACTGAAGAAGATACCACTCCGGCTCTGATCGCTTGTCTGCGCGCTGAAGACAATGAGCTGCGCAGTTATGCAGCGCTGGCGCTCGGCGAACGCCACGATAGTTCGGCGGCGCCCGCCTTGATCGAGGCGATCGGTGATAGCGACCCCAATGTGCAGTATCACGCCATCGAGGCTTTGGGCAAGCTCAAAGCCGAAGCGGCTATCGATGCGCTGCTCGATGTCGCGAAGTCGGGCGACTTTTTCTTGGCCTTCCCTGCCATCGATGCGCTCGCCCAAATCGGCAACCCGCGAGCAGCAAGGCCGCTCGAAACCCTGCTCGACGATAGCTTTCTGAACGGGGCGGTGATCGAAGCCTTGGGAAAGTTGGGAGACCAAAACAGCATAGCTCCCTTGGTGAAACAGCTTAACCAGGCCGATGCTAATCTCGCTGCGCTTGTTCAGGCTTTAGCGACGATCTATAAACGTTATCAAGACGAATACAACGAGGGGGGCCATATTGCCGATCTGGTGCGCAGCTCGATCGACGCCGTTGGCACTAACAATGTGCTCGAAGGGTTGCAGGCGATTGAGCCAAGTGCGTTGCGCGCCTTGGTGTTGGTTTTGGGCTGGCTCGACGGGCCTGCTGTGCACGCCAGCCTTGCGCGCCTGCTTGGGCAGGCCAGTGTACGCAACGTCGCTATCGAAGCACTGGTTCGCTACGGCGCTCAAGTAACTACCTTACTGATCGACCAGCTCCAAAGCGACGATCTTGCAGTGCGTCACGCAGCTATTATTGCGCTTGGTCGAATCGGCGATGCAGCCGCCGTGCCCGCCTTGATCGAACGGCTCGCCGATGAAGATGAGTTGGTCGTTTCGGCTGCAACCGTCTTGGGTGCGATCGGCGATCGACGAGCCTTCGACGCCCTCTTAGAGCTGCTCGGCCACGATAGTCCGTCGGTGCGTCAGGCAGCTGTAGGTGCGCTCAATTCGCTCGGGCATCCTGAACTATCCAAAGAGGTGCTCGTTCGCTTGAACGATCCCGATCCTCATGTGCGAGAATCGGCCGTTCAGATCGCGGGCTACTTCGGTTACCCCGAATGCATCGACAAGCTGATAGAGCGCTGCCACGATAGCGACGAACGGGTGAGGCGGGCCGCTATTGAGCATCTGCCCTACCTCGATGATGAGCGCTGCTTGCCGATTTTGGCTGAAGCCCTGCTCAAAGATAGCCAAAGCGTTCGTGCGGCAGCGGCCCGCGCCTTTAGTGCCCTCGAACAAGAGGCTCTGCCCTATCTACAAACTGCTCTGCACGATACAGATGCTTGGGTGCGTTACTACGCTATTCGTAGCATCAAACAGCGCCGAGAACAGGCGGCTCAAGCGCAAGTCGCCCAGCTAGCGCGCAACGATCCGTCGGCCTTGGTGCGCATCGCCGCCATCGAAACCCTAGGAGATATTGGCGATGAACAAGCCATCGAGGTCTTGCAAAGCGCCTTGCAGGGAGACGACGATGACATGGCGCGCGTCGCGATCGCGGCACTCGGCCAGATCAAGCACCCCAACGCCGTCCAGCCCTTACTCGCAACCCTCGATGCAACTGCTTCCATACGCCGCGCAGATGCGCTCCAAGCGCTCGGTAAGCGCTCAGAAGAAGGTATCTCAAGTAGCTTAGTGCGCTTTATCGAGCGAGAGAACGAAGCGCTTGTGTTGAGCAGTGCGATCAGTGCGCTTGGACAAATCGGCGACCAAACGGCCATCGAGGCGCTTTTAGCCTTTAGTCTGAAAGCAGACTATCGCGAGCTTAGCATTACAACTTTAAGCCAGCTCCCCTTGGAATCACAAACTTGGATCGAACAAGGTCTCCGCCATCCCGATCCTATCGTTCGACGCAATGTTGTCGAAGCATTAGCGCGTAGTAAGCGCCCTAATGTCTCTGAGCAGCTCTGCGCTGCCCTGAGCGACAACGACTCAAGTGTGCGCCTTGCGATTGTTACAGCGCTCAGCCATTTGGGCAACCAAAGCGCTATTCAGCAACTTGCTAGCCTAGCTCGTTCAGACAACGATCCGACAGTACGTCAAGCAGCGCAACTTGCACTTCAACACTAATGGTAAGGGGATCGAAAGCGGAATGTATCCGAACGCTTATAGTCTGAGCGATACGCTCTTCAATTTGTTGCGCGATCTTATTCTCGAACAAACAGGGCTACTCTTTCGCGACGACGATCGCGAGCTGTTTGTCGCCAAGCTCTCAGCGCGTTTGATCGAACTCGGTTTGACGTCGTTTCTCGACTATTACTATCTGCTCAAATACGATACGAGCCTGCAAACCGAATGGGGCAGCTTAATGGATCTTCTCACAACCCGCGAAAGTTATTTTTGGCGTGAACCAGCCCAGATCAACGCCTTTGTGAATCAGATCCTGCCCGAGATCGAGGCGGCAGCTCCTAACACATCGTTACGCATCTGGAGCGCAGCTTGCTCTACTGGTGAAGAACCGCTCAGTTTAGCGCTTGCCTTGCAAGAAGCTGGCTGGTTCGAGCGTCTTTCGATTCAAATTATGGCGAGCGATATCAGCCAACAAGCGATCAACAAAGCGAAAACGGGGTTGTATCACGAGCGCTCCTTACGCCATCTGCCCCACGCGCTGCGAACGAAATACTTTCTTCAAGAAAACAAAGGCTGGCGGGTTGTTCCACAGATTCATAACCGTATTACGTGGCACGTCGCTAATCTGCTCGATGAGACAAGCCCGGTCTGGCAGCAACAAACAACCGCGATTTTCTGTCGCAATGTCTTTATCTACTTTTCGGCTGCTGCGATTCAAACAACTATTCAACGTTTTTATCAGCAGCTCTCGACGCCGGGCTATCTGTTTGTGGGTGTTACAGAGCCACTAATTCGCTACACACATAACTTTAAACTCCAAGAAATCGGCAACTCTTTTGTATATGTTAAATCTGCCTAAGAGCTCGGCTTCGTTTTAGGCTGGTTATGTGCGTAGATTGTTGTCTAAGTGCCAGTTATCTGGGCACAACAAATGCTATACCTTCTCAGAACAGAGACATCGCCACACCTGTACGACGTTTATCTGTTCTCTTGGTCCATCGGAGCACTCTGTATTATGGAAAGCGTCATTCGCGTCCTAGTTGTTGATGATTCTGCATATATTCGCAAGATCATTAAGCAAATATTGAGCCGCAACCCCTTTCTCGAAGTGGTTGGGACGGCCCGCAGCGGTCAAGAAGCCTTAGAACTTACGGAACAGATCAAACCAGATGTGATCGTTCTCGATTTGATGATGCCAGATATGGATGGCATCACCTTTTTGCATAAGCAGATGGCGCGACGGCCCCTTCCCGTTATCATCGTTAGTATCGCTCAAGAAACGAGCGAAATGGTTCTGGAGGCGCTAGATGCTGGGGCTGTCGACTTTGTTCAAAAGCCAACCGCTCTTGCCACAGAGAAGGTCTTTGAAATCGGCGACGAGCTGATCGCTAAAATCAAAGCGGTCGCCAAAACATCGCTAACAGCCATCAAGCGCGCGCCAGCCAAACAACTGGTGCTGGCTCCAGACAAGGCCGAACCTCAGCGCCGAGGCCGTTACGATGCCGTCGTGATCGGGGTCTCTACCGGAGGACCGCAAGCACTGAAATATTTTTTGGGCCAGCTTCCGGCGAATTTCCCACTACCTATTGCCGCCGTTATTCATATGCCGATCGGCTACACCGATATGTATGCTCAGAGCTTAAACGCCCATGCTGCTATTAACGTCTCTGAAGCTAAAGAAGGTGAGCCGTTCCAAAAAGGGCATGTCCTGATCGCCCCTGCGGGTCGTCATTTATCGTTGCGCCGCCAACGCAATGAACGGGTAGTTATGCACCTTGATGCACAACCTTTCGATCTTCTTTATCGCCCATCGGTTGATGTGTTGTTTCAATCTGCCGCAGAGATCTATAAAGAGCGTGTTCTTGGGATCGTGATGACGGGGATGGGGAATGATGGTCAACATGGAGCTGCTTGGATCAAAGCAAACGGGGGCACGATTTGGACCGAGTCTGAAGAGACAAGTATTGTGTACGGCATGCCCCGTGCTGTCGTTGAGGCAGGTTTAAGCGATCGCCAAATAGCACTAACACAACTTGCACAAAGCCTAATTGAGGTCCTATAATGGCAAAAATCCTTCTCGTTGATGATTCTAACCTATCACGTCGCATCTTAAGACGAATCCTCGAACCGCTTGGGCATGACATTATCGAAGCTCAAGATGGACTTACCGCCATTGAACACTATTTCATAGAACATCCAGATCTGGTTTTCCTCGACATGACCATGACTGGCATGCACGGCATGGATGTGCTGAATAAGATACGAGAGTTTGATGAAAACGCCCGTATTATTGTAGCAACCGCCGATATTCAGAGCTCAACCCGTACAATGGTTCGCGATATGGGTGCTATTGGCTTTGTTGCCAAACCATTCACAGAAGAAAATGTCCTTCGGGCAATCGAAGCCATTTTTGCGGGAGAGTCAAAATGATCCTCAATGACTATCAGCAGGATGCGCTATCAGAATTGATCAATATCGCCTTTTCGCGAACTGCCGCGTCGTTATCGGATCTGACAGGTCAGCGAGTGCAGCTTAACGCTCCAAATGTAAAGGTACGGCCACTCAATGAACTCACGGGCATTTTAGATGATGCCGTCAGTCAAGAAGATGTTGCAACTGTGCATCAAGTCTTTAGCGGCCCTCTCTCTGGAGATGCTTTCTTGCTGCTTAGTTATTCGGATGCAGTTAAACTTACCAACTTATTGACTGACATTCCTCAACAAAGCAACCGGCTCGATGCATCGTCGGGAGAAGTACTGACGGAAGTCGGCAATATTCTCTTAAATGCGAGCCTGAGCATCTTTGGCAATATCCTGAAAATGCACATCACATTCGCTGTGCCACGGCTCCATCTCGATGCGATTCACGCCCTGCTCGAATCGATTATGTTTGATTCCGAGGAGGTGCGCTACGCTATGATTGTTTTTACATCATTTCATTTGCGAGATAGTTCGATCAGTGGATATTTAGTCGTTATTTTGGGAATTACATCGCTTGAAGCATTGATCCAATCGATTGAAGAACTGAGGTAACGACACTTTTTCAATAATCGCATGGCGCTCGTTATGAACAACATCACAGCAAAACGAAGTACTCCTATGGACATAGATTCAGATAAGGATTTACAGTTTGCAACGCTGCACTGGTTACAAGAACTGACCGACCAAGGTGTTTTGACCACCGATGCAAATCTATGCATTAGGGGTTGGAATCGTTGGCTGGAACTGCATAGCGGCTACTGTACTGCAGATGTCCTAGGTCATTCATTGCTTGAAGTCTATCCTGAGCTGGAACGCCGTCGGCTTGATCGCTCATATCAACAGGCTCTCAATGGCCAGATTGTAATGCTGTCGCAACGGCTTCACCGCTATCTTCTGCCCATGCCTCCAACCATTCCGCATGCCAACTTTACGCGCATGTTGCAGAGTGCACAGATCGCACCTTTAGTATCGGATGGCAATATTATCGGCACCGTCACAGTGATCGAGGATGTGACCGAGCGTGAAGCCCGTGAACACGAATTACAGCGCCAGATTACGATTTTAGAAGGGCTACACGAAGTCAGCCGTGCGATTCTCTCGCTCGATTTACCCCAATATTTACAACAGCTTGTTGAAACGACAGCCAATATTTTACGCGTACCTTTGGTTGCTGTGGTATTGAAACAACACAATCAGCTCAGGATCGCTGCCAGCACCCATACCGGCTACACCATTGATCCTAGTCGGATTCGCCTCGATAGCAATATCGCAGCACAAGCCATTAGCAAAGGGCAATCGTCGATCTATATCGGGAATCTGCAGTCGCAAAATCAAATAACGGCGCTCGACCCGACCAGTAGTAGCGCCATGGCAACGCCCTTGATCGTTGAAAATACCGTGATCGGCGCCTTGGTGATCGAATCGCAGCAACAGCACGCCCTCAATACCGACGATCAACGCCAGGTCGTCTTGTTGGCTTCTCAAGCGGCGATCGGTATTTACAATGCTCAGCTCTATCAAAATGCCCAAGACGCCATACAGGTGCGCGACTCGTTTCTATCGATCGCATCGCACGAATTAAAAACGCCCTTGACCTCGCTTTTGGGCAGCGCCCATGTGCTCGAACGGCGTTCGCGACGCGAGGGCTCTATGAACGAACGCGATCTGCGCACCCTACAGGTGATTTTGCGCCAAGCCAATCGCCTCAACGATATGGTGACATCGCTGCTCGACTCTTCGCGCCTGCAAAAAGGCCAGCTCAATATCGAACGCATACCCTTCGATCTGCGCGAGCTGATCTTACGCATGGTTCACGAGGCCGAATCCCTATTTGATCGGCACCATGTTGTGCTTGACCTGCCCGATCAACCCTTGATGATCGAAGGCGATGAATTGCGTCTGGAACAGGTTCTGCAGAATCTGGTGCAGAACGCCGCCAAGTACAGTCCGCACAAAGATACGATCTATGTGAAGGTGCATACCGAGGCGGATAAAGTGATTATCGAGGTGATCGACGAAGGAATCGGCATTCCGCGCGAAGCACAACCTATGCTGTTCAGTCAGTTCTTCCGAGCAGAGAACGCCAAAACGCAGCATATCAACGGCTTTGGGGTTGGCCTCTACGTTGTCAAGGAGATTGTGAAGCAGCACAACGGCTCGATTTCGGTTCAAAGTGAAGAGAACCAAGGGAGCACGTTTCGGGTTCAGTTGCCTTTGATGTACGAGTTAACTGCGGGCAAGCGTAGCTCATAGTAACGGCGCGAGCATGCGTTTGGCTACGATCGACAGAGAGCGAGCTACAACTCGTGGTCTTGGGAACAGAAGAGTAACATCGTTGTTGCCGACCACGCTGGTCGGTCTCTTTTTGCAAAAGCACTCTTTTTGTCTTTGCGAACATGCAACTTCACAAGCGCTAAGAGGGATTTGGTGTAACAATGCCAAATCCCTCTTCGTTTTCCTCGCTTGTAGCGATCGGCGCTCTTTTTCTAGCGAAACCGCTTGCGAACTTTAGCGCTTTGGCGGCTAGGTCTCTTCCCCAAAGAAGCTCCTAAGCGCGTCCGCCTACGGCTACCAACATCCTGCCCGCCACAACGAGGTCGTATCGCTGTGTGTCGAGAGGCCGTCCCAAAACCCAACATCACCAACGCATGGCAGATACGCTTACAGCGCTTTGGGCTTTTCGAACGATTTGATCAGTGTCTCAAGCTGATAGCCAGCCCGCTCGGCGGCCAGCTTTAACTCCTCTACTTGACGTTGGGCCTCTTGCAAAATCGACGCATCGCTTTGGCTCGCTTTGATCTGAGCGATCAGTGCAAGCTGGTCTAAGAGCTGCTCGAAGGCATCTTTGTTGAACCAGAGCACATCGTTGTAGCGATTGACCTGCAACAACTGATGGATGTCGCCATCGCTGAGCAGCTGTTGTAAGAGTTCGCCTGTATTGTTGGCTTCGACTTGGCTGAGCCAGTCTTGGTGGCTAACCAGTTGTTGAACAATGCCAGCAGCGCGTTGGGCGCTCGCTTCATCAGCCCTTAGCTCGCTTAAAACCAAGCTTACTACACGCCCCAAGAACCACTCGTCCATCCAGCTGCGGCTCTGCTCGGCGTACTCCTCTTCGTCGACCAGCTTGCCGAGGGCGTGGATAAGTGCCCAACTGACGAGGCTGGCAGTCTGGAGCTTGGTTTGGCTTGTAGCTGCCTCCGCAGGCACCGTTTGTTCGCTGCTGGGTTGAGTGCGCAGGGCTTGAATGTTGCGCAGACACACCAAGATCTCGCGCGCGATCGGCTCGACTTTGCTGCTGCTACCGACAAAGCTCTTGACCTCGTTGAGAAAATCGCTCAGGTCGGCTTGCAACTCCTCGAAGTGTTCTTCAACCTGCTGGGCGTCGAGCGCCTGGAAGCGCTCGATCTGAGCAGGGTTGAACACCTGGCGGAAGGCGCTATGGATGGGCCGCAGGAAGATACCTTTGAGCGCTTCGTCCATATTCGGTACGCCGCTACCCGCAAGTTCGTTGTGGAGCTGTTCGTAGCTTCCCAACGGGTCGTCTTTGACTTCGCGCCAATCGATAAAGGTATGGCATTTATAGGCGCCGAGCTCGACATACATACCTTGTTCGACCAGATCGCGCCCGCGCCGAATGTATTCGAGGCCGCCAGTGTGATCGCGGAAGATGTAGAAGATGCCGTCGTCGCCGCGCAGATCGAGGGCCTCGGCGAGGGTGCGCTGCATCAAACGGCGTTCATCGCCGGCCCCGGTTTTGACCGAGAAGGCTGCCGATACTTTGATCCAGCCGCGCGCGCTGGCGAAACGGTTGTGGTAGAAGATCAAGGCCCGCTCGTTTTCGTAGCGGTTGGAGTAGCAGTAGACATCTTCGTTGACGCCGCCCTCGACGCTATAGAAGTCGTAGAGCGTGAAGTTGGTGACTTCGGCGAAGAGGTAGCGCTTGTGCATGAGCGGGAAGATCTCGCGTTCGTGACGCTCGATCAGGGTTTGGTCGGGCTGCTCGTTCCAGTAAGAGCGCTGATACTCCATGCCATATTTCTCGGCGAAACCTTCTACTTGGCCGTGGCCGATCATAGGCAGGCCGGGCAGTGTCACCATCATAGTACAGACGCCGAAATATTTATCTTCTTTGCCGTACTGATCGATAGCTGTGCGCTCGTCGGGGTTGCTCTGGAAGTTGACGTAACGTTTGAGAATTTCGGGGTCGAATTCGAGCGTCTCTTTCATAAGACCGCGATATTTGGCGTTGTCTTCATCGCGAGTCATGTGCATAAAGGCGCTGTTGTAGACGCGGTGCATGCCCAAGGTACGCACAAAGTAGCCTTCCATCATCCAGAAGGCTTCGGCTAGCAGCAGGGTATCGGGCACCTCGGCGGCGACTCGATCGACCACTTCGCGCCAGAATTCGACCGGAATGGCGGCGTCGAATTGGGCTTTGCTGATGGCGTGCTCAGAACGGGAGGCGATCGCACCACCGCTGCCCGGCTCTGGGTACCACAAACGTTGAATATGGCGCTTGGCTAGCGTCATAGCTGCGTCGAAGCGAATGACAGGGAACTGGCGCGCCACATGCAAAATGGTCTGGATCACCACTTCGCGCACTTCAGGATTGAGGTAATCGAGCTGCGCGGTGTCGTTCCAAGGCATTGAAGTGCCGTCGTTGCCGTGATAAATGTATTTGGTCTCGCCCGTCCAATGATCGACGCGCTTAAAGACCACGGCTGCATCGGTGCGGTCGTAGTAGTGATCTTCGAGGTAGATGCCGATCCGTTCGTGGTCGGAGAGGTTCGGCCCGTTGAAGGTGTAGGAAGGATAGGGCGGGTAGTCGAGCGAGATAAACCACTCGGGGTGCTCGATCACCCAGCGCCCGTCGATGCCTACATGGTTGGGCACCATATCGCTCGAAAGGCGAATGCCGCGCTTCCAAGCGCGCTCGCGCAAGTTTTGGGCGGCGGCTTCTCCGCCGAGCTTTTGAGCGATCTGGTAGTCGTAGAGCGAGTAGGCCGAAGCGACCGCGTCGGTGTTGCCCATAATCTGCTTGATGCGGGCCGACGCTTTGCTGCGTTCCCAAAGGCCGATCAGCCACAGACCGGTGATGCCCCAACGCTGCAGTTTGTCCAGCTCTTCGTCGGGCACTTGGTCAAGGGTCTGGATCGGGCGTTGATAGGCTTTGGAGAGCTGATCGAGCCAGACGTAGGTGTTTTTGGCCAGCAAGATCATGCGCGGCATCCAGTGCAGGTCGGCACTGAAGCGCTCGTCTTCGATATCGAGTTCGGCGAAGCCTTGAGCGGGTGATTCGACCGGCCCCGGGCCGAAGAAGACTGGCTTGGTCTCTTCTTTGATCAGGTCGAGGCTGCCAAGTAAACGGTAGATGTAGCTTGCTAGCGAGACGCCCCAGTGTTCACGAATGTATTCGAGCTGGCCTTCGAGTGAATTGGGAGAGGCTAAGGCGGGCGCTCGGAGAATATCGATCACATTTTGACCACCAAAGACGCCTGCCAAGTTTGTACCGCTTAGAGTGTCGGCGGCTGTTTTGGCGACTCCTCCAAAGAAGGAGTAGAGGTTGTCCATGATGGTGGGGTAGCTGGTCTCGCGTTCGAGGGTCAGGTCGTCGAACAGCTCGGCGAAGGGGGCGAAGGCTGGGTTGCTGTTTTCGAGCCAGAGCATCAACATCTCTTCGAGCATGATCTGGCGGTTGGGGACTCCTTCGCTGCTCTCGGCGAGATAGGTCGCTAGATCTTGCTCGCCCCGATAGACGGCAAGGGGCGGGAATTCGCTGCCGAAGGTTGTAAGGGCTTTATCGACTTCAGAGCGACCGATACGCTGTTCTAGGTAGCTCAGCGTCTCTTCGAGCAAACGCGGGTTTACCTGTTCGCGATAGACCCGAAACATATAGTGAGTTAACTCGTGGATCAAGGCCATAGCGTTGATCTGTGAGGCCTTAACAGCCTGTTCAGGAAACGCTACAAGATCGCGTTTTTGATTCATGCGATGGGCAAACTGACGCGCCGCATGGAAGTTGGCGATAATGACATCGCCTGTGATCGAATAGATCGCTTGATCGAATTCGTAATAATCACGCGCTTTGCGAGCAACGTGAAACTCCATTGTTGGAGTACTTGGTGGGTTGCCTTTCAACACAGCCTCCTCTCCCTCACACGCTCACGGTTCAAGGCAGCTTACCTCGCTGCAGGCCCTATCAGAAGCGTTACAGTCAAAGGGAAGCCCAGCCGTAATTCTCTTCCTGAACACAATTTGCTGTATAGTACACTATAAACTATACCACTTGAAGCAAAGTAGATTTTAGCCTTGTTATGAGTATTTTAGAAAAGAGCGCAGATTGAAGAACGCTAAAGAGATCCAAAACGCGGGTTTTTCTGGTGTTTTATCGGCTTGAATGGCACTATAATGAATTCAGAGCTCGAAATATACTAACGATTTTACGGTTCAAGACAAGAAAATTCTTGACTGTATGCTGAGGCATTGTTTTAAGGAGTAAATTTATGACTCAAGCAGCTCTACAGGTGGGTGATCAAGCCCCCGATTTTAGTTTGCAGAGCGACAGCGGCGAAACCGTACAGCTATCGCAGTTTCGTGGCAAGAAAGTGATCATCTACTTTTATCCGAAGGATGACACGCCGGGCTGTACTACGCAATCGTGCGGCTTCCGCGATAACTACCCACACATCGAAGAGCAAAATGCTATTGTGTTGGGCATTAGCCCCGATGGTGTGCAATCGCACCAGAAGTTCAAAACCAAATATAATCTGCCCTTCTTGCTGTTGGCAGATGAAGAACACAAAGTTGCTGAGCTGTATGGCGTGTGGGGCCAAAAATCGATGTACGGGCGTCCCTATTGGGGCGTGATTCGCAGCCACTTTGTAATCGATGAGAACGGCACGATCATTCAGGCCGCGGTCAAAGTAGCGCCGATCGATAGCGTGCGCAAGGCGCTCAACGCCCTGAAAGCCTAGCCTGCGGCTGAATATAGAAGAGGATGTCGCTTCTCGAAGCGACATCCTTGAAGCTTATACGTGTGCTTGAAATGCGTAAGTGTTGTTGTAGTGTGAGCGGCTTCGAAGCATAAACCGCTACAACCTTCGGGTTGTGGGCGGGATGTTGGTAGCCGTAGGCGGACGCGCTAAGGACCTTCTTTGGGGAAGAGACCTAGCCGCCAAAGTGCTGAACTTATTAAGCGGTGGCATCAGCTGAGTTCAGGAAGCCTCAAAACATCATTCCTCTTTGAAATACCTGCCTCCCTCGGGTTTCACGCTGATTGGCTGCGTCGCAGGCGCAGAACGGCGATGCTAAAAAAGACGATCGCCATAGCGCTCAGCACACAGATCGGCAACCAGACAGCAGCCAAACCTGCGTTGCGAAAAATCATGGCCTTGTAAGCATCCATTGCCCATGCGATGGGCGAGATATGACCGACGGTGCGCATCCAGGCGGGCACGATGTCGAGCGGCCACCATGCACCACCCAAGGGTGCAAGCAAGAGCGTGAGCAGCAGGTTCATGCTGGAAGCCTGCTGCTCGGTGTTCACCAAGGTGCTGATAAAGAGCGCCAGCGCCGTGATGGCGGCCACAAAGCTGAACACAACCAGTAACAAGGCCAGCAGGTCGCTGCCGAAGCGCAAGCCCAACAGCATTCCAAAGCCAAACACAATCAGCAGTTGCAGCAAGCCGATGGCAGCGTAGGCCAGCAGTTTGCCGCCCATGATCTGCGATGTTCGCAGCGGCATACTGCTGAGACGCTGCAAGGTCCACTGCTTGCGGTCGCGAATAAAGGACTGCGAGAGCGGCAAAACGCAGAAGAGCACGTACATGCTGCCCATTCCGGGGATGGATTGGCTGAAGCCGGGCAGAGCGCCTGCATTTAAGCGCTGTTCCGATGAGCTTTTGGCGATTTGAACGGGCGGATCTTGCCAGAGCGCCTGGTTGCGCGCCACCACCTGCTGCTCAAGCTGTTGTTTGGTTTGGGCATCGAGCTGAAAGTTTGTGCTCAAACGCTCGTTCCATTTAAGTGCCAAGCGCAGCGTGCCGAAGCGGGCGGCTGCGCTTTGCAAGCCGCGTGCAATGCTATCGACTTCAAGATTAGCATCGCTAGCTTGCAGGGTGAGCGTAATCGGTTCGCCAGCCTGAAGCTTTTCGGAAAAATCGCCCTCAATCGTCAAAATAGCTGCGATCTGCTCATCTCGTAGGCGCTGCAAGGCCAGATCATAGTCGAGCGATGCAGCTTGGAGGCCACAACGATCCTCGGGATCATCTTCGGGCTGCAGTGGCGGGCAAAGCTGCAAACGTGGCTGAACAGCGAGAATCTCGCGCTGAAAGCTTTGGCTATCGGCGTTAGCTGCGAGATCAACGACGTCGATCAAAGGCGCAGCGCTGGTATCGTCGGCATCACTGAGCGTACTATTGGCCCAACCCGCAGCAAAGGCGGCGATCAAGGGCACGATCACAATATTAACCCAGATGCTGCGGTCGCTCAGCATCAAGCGTAATTCATTTAAGGCAACCAAAAGGGTGCGCTGCACGTTTAGACCTCCAATCGGCGCTGAAAGAGCAGAAAGCCCGCTCCAAAAGTTACTAAGCCCAGCAGTCCCAGCACAAGCAGGTGGGTCTGGACTGCCAGATTGCCTTGCGAGATCTGCATCAAGGCAGTGACGCCCCAATAGTTAACGCTTAGAAAGCGAACGATGTCGAGGCCTTCTAAGGCCGCAACGTTGAAGAAAGCGCCGCCCAGCAGGCCCATGGTGATCGCGATCACACCACCGATCACATTGCCCTGTTCAGGCGTTTTAGCTAGCGAGATCACCAGCGAGGCGAAACCAGCTGCGGCCCAAGCGATCGCGATGATGGTGACGATCAAGAGTAGCAGATTATTGCCAAACAGCCATGAGAATTTCCGCTGAAAGAGCGAATCGACTAGGCTCATTGCGCACAGCAGCGCACAGACCTGCACAAAACAGATGCAGACCATGCTGAACATGCGCGCAAACAAGATCAAGCCGGGGTTGGTGGGCGTAGCAAGCTGACGAGAAAGCAGTCCTTCGCGGCGCTCGCTTAAAATCGAGTTCATGCCGTTCATGGCGGTGAACATCATAAAAAAGACCGCTTGGCCAGCGCCGAAGATCGCGAAGGGATTGAAGCTTGCAGCTTGGCCAGCGCTGTTTTGGCGCTCGAATCGCACTTGATCCTGCTGGCTAAAAGCGGCTGCAACGTCTTGATCAAACAGACCATTTTGCTGGGCCTGTTGCAGTTGGGCGGCGATAGCAGGGTTTTGATTAGCTTGGCCAACCAGTGAGCCGATGCTTGAAGCGATCGCAATCGATCCTGCGTTCATCCGAGTAGCCACGGCGGATGCGACCGTCTCAACGATTTCGACCAAAGTGGCCGATTCAGAATTGGCGTAAAGCTCAATCGTAGTCGGCTGATTTTCAAAGTTGGTATAGAGTTGGGAGATATTGGCGCTAAAATCGCTGGGAATAATCAGGGCCGCCACAAATCGCCCGCTATCGACGCCGCTGCGCGCTTCGTTTTCGTCGCTTAACTCAACTGCATCGATTAAACTCCAGACCTCGTTTGCGGCGCGCTCCTCAGGGCTTAACTCTTCGGAAGGTACAAACACATTCACAAAGCTTTGGCCCATGGCAATCTGTTGGCCATCTTGGTCAACCGCATCATCATGATTGACCAAAGCGACCGGAATCGGGTCGATATCGATCGAATCGCCCGAGATATCGCTGAAAGCAAAGCCGATCATGCTAGCTACCAGCAGCGGCGTAACCAGCATTATCATCAGCAGGTTGCGGTCGCCAAAGGTTTGGACCAGTTCGTTAGTGATAATCACCCAGATTTTATACATCGCTGGCTCCTAGTCTCGCAGCTGGCGCCCGGTGAGCGACAGGAAGACCGCCTCAAGATCGGGCTCGCGCAGATCGATCGATTGCACTTCCAGATCGGCGTCGTTGATAATCTGCAAGAGCTGAGGCAGTAGCTTGCGGCCCTGCTTGGCGAACATCTGGATGATGGTGTGCATCTGCTCGGCATCGCTGTGGATATCGAGCCGGATCGGGCTGGCGAAGCTGGCGAGCAGCTGGCTGCGCAGTTGGGGCGGCAGCTCTGGCTGTGCGAGTTGGAGCGTGATGCGATCCTCTTCGCCGATCTGCTGCACCAATTCGCGCAGGGTGCCGAGCGCGATCAGGCGGCCGTGATCGACGATTGCGATGCGGTCGCTCAGCTCTTGCACCTCTTCCATCAGGTGCGAGGTGTAGAAGATCGTGATGCCGAACTGATCGCGCAGATACTTGATCAGGTCGAGCACGCGGCGGCGGTTCTGCGGGTCGATGCCAACGGTCGGCTCGTCCATAAAGAGCAGAGCGGGGCGGTGCAACAGGCCAGCAGCGATGTTGACGCGCCGCTTCATGCCGCCCGAAAAGCTCGAGACCGGATCGTTGCGCCGATCGGAGAGATCGACCAGCTCGAGGATCTCGTCGATGCGTTTGTCGAGCTCGGCGCCGCGCAGACCGTAGAGCTTGCCGAAAAAGCGCAGATTGCGCAGCGGCGAGAAACGGTCGTAGAGCGCGATCTCTTGCGGAACGATGCCGAGGCGCTGTTTGGCCGCGATCGGCTGGCGTGTGATCGAATAGCCATCGATGATGGCATCGCCTTCGCTGGGCTTGAGCAAGCCGCAGAGCATCGAGATGGTGGTGGTTTTGCCAGCGCCGTTCGGGCCGAGCAAACTGAAGATCTCGCCGGGGCGAACCTGCAGGTCGATATGATCGACCGCCACCAGTGGCTGGGCTTTGGCGCGTTTATAGACTTTTCGAAGCCCGTGCGCTTCGAGGAGATAAGACTGCATGAAAACCCCTATAACAAGTGATTTGGGAAACTGTTAAGTGAATGGACCAACAATCAAGCTCTGCTTGAAGCGCTTGGCTTGCTCGAATGATGGTGTACATGCTCCAGCGATTGGCCTCCTAGGCGGGTAAATAGTGCGGTCGCGCTGTATGCAAAGCCGATTACGGTTGTTTAGAATAGCTGAAATAGCGTCTTTGCGCATCGTTCTTAAAGGTTAAAGATAGAGCGAAGATTTTAACATATGTTCTCGCTTCAGCCTCGTTTGCGGCCAGCAGCCTGTTGGAGGATGGGAGAAGCTCCAAATTGTATACTTTCTCCTCTTGACATGTGACCAAAAGGTCACATATAATAGCATTATGGAACAAGAGTTCGTATTTCGGGCCCTCGCCGATCCACATCGTCGTCATCTGCTCGATCTGCTCTATGAACGCGACGGCCGCACCTTGAGCGAATTGGAAGCCGAGTTGCCCATGACACGCTTTGGGGTGATGAAACACTTGCGCGTGCTCGAAGAGGCCGGTCTGATCGTAACGCGCAAAGTTGGGCGCGAAAAGTTTCATTACCTCAACCCCGTGCCGATCCAGTTGATCTCAGAGCGCTGGATCAAGAAATACTCGGCTCAACATGTCAGCGCGCTGGCCGATCTGAAGGCAGCGCTCGAAGGAGGGAGCCACATGACTGCAGAATCGAAGCCCAAACTCGTTTACCAGATTGTGATCAAAGCCACGCTGCAACAGGTTTGGGATGCGATCACCAAGCCGGAGTTTACCAAGCGTTATTACTACGGCTGCGCTCTTCAAAGCGATTTAACGCCTGGGTCGCCCTTCAACTACATCTCGCCCGATGGCTCGCCGATCGTGGAAGGCCAAGTGCTTGAGGCCGAAGCGCCGCGCAAGCTGGTTCACAGCTATCATTCGCTTTGGCCCCCGCTCGACCAAGATGCGCCCACCAGAGTGACCTGGGAGCTAGAGCCGATCTCGCAACAGGTGACCAAGCTCACGGTCGTTCACGAAGGCTTCGAGGGCGAGACGGCCACCTACCAAGGTTTGCAGAGCGGTGGTTGGGCTTGGATCATCAGCAACCTCAAGACTGTGCTCGAAACCGGCGAGTCGCTGCCCCAAGAGTACTAATCTTTGGGCGGAGACGGCTGTACAGTCCATGCGGTCCTCACCGCGTCCGCCTACGGCTATCAACAGCTTGTCAGTACATTCGGTCGCCCAGAGTGCCGCGCATCCGCGCGGCATTCCATTGCTTGCGCCGATCTCGCGTTGTCTCTCGCTGTGTCTGCTCGGCCGAAGCGCTGAACAGCACTGCGCTCGCGCTGTAGGCAACGGCGAAGCTCGATGGACTGGATGGATGGAAGGCGATTTGGTAGCCGAAGGCGGACGCGCTAAGGATCGAATGAAGGCTAAAAGCCTTGCCGCCAAGGCTTTGAGTGAAGTTTGAGTGATTGAAGCAAACAAAAAGGGACGGATAGTGCAATCCGTCCCTTTGAGAGGCGTGCGATTTAGCTGACAGCGCGTGTGCGGACTTCCTCAACCGCCTTGGCGATGAACTCATCGAGCGGCATGGCACCAAGGTTCTCGCCCGAGCGCTTGCGAACGGCGACTGCGCCCGCTTCCAGCTCTTTGTCGCCCACGACCAGCATATAGGGCACCTTCTGGTTTTGGGCGCGGCGGATCTTAGCCTGCATACGATCTTTGCCATCGTCGAGCTCGACGCGTAGGCCTTGGCTGCGCAAACGCTCGGCGACTTGGCGACCGTATTCGCCGTGCTTCTCGTCGGAGATCGGAATCACCGTGACTTGGATCGGCGCCAGCCAGAGCGGGAAGGCACCAGCGTAGTGCTCGATCAAGACGCCCAAGAAGCGCTCTGTCGAACCCGTTACGGCGCGGTGCAGCAGCACCGGTGTGTGGCGCTGGTTGTCTTCGCCCACATATTCGCAGCCGAGGCGGGCCGGCTGAATAAAGTCGACCTGAATCGTCGAGAGCTGCCATTCGCGGCCCAGTACGTCGCGCGCCATAAAGTCGGCTTTGGGACCGTAGAAGGCCGCTTCGCCGTAGGCTTCTTCGTACTGAACGTTGTTCTTATCGAGCGACGAGCGCAGAGCCGCTGTGGCCTTGGCCCACTTCTCGTCGTCGGCAACAAACTTGCCGCCTTCGCCCGGCAACGAGAGCTGCACTTTGTAGTCTGTGAACTGGTATGTGCTGAGCACCTCGCCGATCAGTTGGATAGCGCGTGTGAACTCTTCCTCGATCTGCTCTTCTGTACAGAAGATATGGCAGTCGTCTTGTGTGAGCGCGCGCACGCGAGTGAGGCCGTTGAGCGCGCCGCTATCTTCGTAACGATAGAGCGTCGCGAACTCGGCGAAGCGCATGGGCAGATCGCGATAGCTCACCACACCGAGCTGGTTGAAGAGCGTCATGTGGCTCGGGCAGTTCATGGGCTTCAGACGGAAGACTAGATCTTCGCTCTCGACCATGGGCGGAAACATCGAATCATGATAGTGCTCGATGTGGCCCGATTTGTGATAGAGCGACTCCTTCACGACGTTGCCCGTCCAGACGTGCTGGTAGCCGTAGCGTGTTTGAACCTCGCGCACATACTTCTCCATCTCGTGGCGAATGATCTCACCCTTGGGCGAGAACATGGGCAGGCCCGGGCCGATATCGTCGGAGAAGTAGAACAGGCCGAGCTCTTTGCCCAAACGGCGATGGTCGCGGCGCTTGGCCTCTTCCAAACGTGTCAGATAGTCGTCGAGCTCTTTTTTGTTGTTCCAAGCCGTGCCATAGATGCGCTGCAACTGGGGGCGGTTGGAGTCGCCACGCCAGTAGGCGCCCGCGATCGACATCAGCTTGAAGCCGTCGGGCGGAATCAAGCCTGTGCGCTCGAGGTGCGGGCCGCGACAGAGATCTTCAAACGAATCTTGTTTGTATGTCGAGATCGCTGTATCGCCCTTGGCTGTTTCGCCGTTTTCGTCGAGACCCTTGGCCAAGCCGTCGATCAGCTCAAGCTTGTAGGGCTGATCTTTGAAGATCTGGCGCGCTTCATCGGCGCTCACGACCTTATATTCGAACGGGAAGTTCCCGGCGATAATTTTGCGCATACGGCGCTCGATATCGCTGAGATCTTCGGGAGTCAGAGCACGCGGCAGGTCGAAGTCATAGTAGAAACCGTCTTCGATGGGCGGACCAATTGCGATCTTTGCTTCCGGGAAGATCTCGAGAACCGCTTGCGCCATGACGTGGGCCGCCGAGTGGCGTAAACGGTAATAGGGATCGGATTCTGGTGTTACTGCCATTTCCTATTTCCTCCTGCTTTGTAATGATGCTCTGCGCGACGCCCAACTGCTATGGCGCAGCGGCGAGCATAATTACAATGTGTTCTTGTTCGATCTGAATGCTAGCTGGCAGTTTGCCTTGGGCCGCTAGTTCTTGGTTAAGTCGTTCTGTTAGGCCAGATATAAGCTGTTCGGGTGCGATCAGCGCTTCGAGCGGCCCATTGATGCGTGGATCGATCACTTCAACGCGGCCATTGCGCGCTTCGAGGCCAAAGCTGATTCGATTATGCAAACCCCGAATCACAAGGTCTGCTTGGACCTGACCCGGCACAAAATGCACTTCGAGAGAATCGAGCTGTTGCATCAAGGCCGAATTACTTTGAGCGAAATCGTTGGCCTGTTGTTCGCTGATCACCATTTGGCCCAGCGGCAGGGCTGAGACCACATCTGGAATGGTTTGCGATACCTGATCGATCTGATCTGAGCCGGTTACTTGTTCTAGGATTTGACCACCGATATAGGTACTGATCAACGGGCGCACAAGCAGCAAGTAGACCGCTATGAAGATGACGGCGATCCACACCACTACCAGCAGCTTTTCAAAACAGCCACCGCTGCGACGGCGTGGGCGTCGTTCGTATCTTCGTTGGCGGGCTGTTGCCATAGCCTCCTCCTTATCGCAATGCATGAAAAAAGCCAACGTCCCAATGGGACGAAGGCCGATGCTTCGTGGTTCCACCCACATTCATCCAAACTGCATGCATAACGGCAATTCGGATCTCGAGTGCGCGGTAACGGGCGCGACACGTGCTTCCATACTAACCATACGGCGTTGGGGAAGCGGCTCGGAGGGGGTTTTCGCTTGAGACGTTGCCGGAAGTGCTCGCAGTCGGTGACACTTCCTCCCTGATGGTCGATCTCGAACTACTCGTCCTCGTCAATGCCAAAACAGTATAGATTATTGAAGCATAATACCACGCTGCAACACGGGATGCAAGTATCTATGCCGCGGCTCGGTTTGGTGTGTGACATCATATCCGCTTGTGTACTTCAAGCGGTGCATTACGTTGGCGGAGAGATCCTAACCTCCCATTCGGCTTCTAGCGCGTCCGCCTCCGGCTATCAACATTCTTTCCAAACATTCGGCTTCTCTTCTGCCTGCGCCCAAGCGCCCTGATCCCAAATCCCTTATACTCTTTCAACGCAGGAAAACAAAACCGGGAAAGTGACGTGTGCGATTTCGCGCGACAGCGCGAAATCGCACACATCAAAAGCCCAGTTCGCTTTCGCCAAAGGCGCTTGTTCAGCTTATTCTGCTTGGTTCTGCTGTTGTCGTTGGGCGCGTAGTCTGGCAGCCTCGGCCAGCATCTCATCAAGCGGGCGAAAACCTCCCTTCCAGTACTGATAGATCTGCATGCCCTCTTCCTCTAACACCGGGCCGATAAGTTGGAACTTGGTGCCCAGCTTAGCGAGGCCAGCTTCATAGTCCAGCACTTCCGGTTCGAAGGGGAAGAGTCTGTGGAATGCGGCGTAGGAGACGCCATAGACGACCTTTTCGATGCCGAGCGAAGCGATCGAGAGGACGCACTGTCTGCAAGGGGCTGTGCTGGTGTAGAGCACAGACTCGCGCAGAAATTGATCGGAGTATTGGTTGGCGAGCTTGTGCACCAGATTGAACTCGGCGTGCCCAAAGATCCCGCGCTCATCGTCGGCTCGATTCTCGGCCTGCTCGATGATCTGGCCGTTGTGCACTAAGATCGCGCCAAAGGTGTGGTAGCCCCGTTTGCCTGCGCTGATCGCTAACTCGTAACACTTGCGGATAAAAGCTTCTTGATCGGACATTGAGCGATTCTCCTCTTACTTGGCTGCTTGTAACGGCGCGATTATATGCCATATCTGCCTTGGGGCGATTATTTCAAGAGCGGTGCGAGCGTGGCCTGGATCTGATCGATCGGGAAGGGCGCTTTGATCATGACGATCAGGCGTTGGAAGCCGAGCGCTTGCCATTCGGCCATGCGAGCCTGTGGTTCTTGGCCGATATCGTTCCAGCTGACCGCCAGCGAAAGGTCGAAGCTGTCGCGCTTGCGCCCTTGGGCCGCCAGCTCCGCGTTGAGTGCTTCTAGGGTCGCCGGCAGCTTGTCGGCGTGACGCCATTGCAGGTTGGCGCCGTCGGCGTAGCGCGCTGCGATGCGGGCCATGCGCGGCCCGGTCACGCCCACGATGATGGGCGGCGCGGGCTGGGGCGCGGGCACACAGATCGCATCTTGAAGCTGATAGTAGCGGCCCGTAAAGCTGAAGGGCTGGCCCGACCAGAGCCCTTTGATGATCGGCAGAGCCTCGGCGATGCGATCGACGCGCTCTTTGATCGAGGCCACTTCGAGCCCGAAGGGCAGTTGTTCGCCCTCGAAGCCGCCAGCGCCGATGCCCAGCTCGAAGCGCCCTTGGGCGATCTCTTGTAGGGTGGCGGCGATCTTGGCGAGGCGCGCCGGGTGGCGGTTATTGTTGTTAGCGACCAAAATGCCGAGCTTAATGCGACTGCTTGCCTCGGCGAGGGCGGCTAGTGTCGTTAGCCCTTCGAGCACATTTTCTTCTCTCGGCCCCAACGAGACATAATGATCCCAGGTCCAGAGCGAATCGAAGCCGAGCGCTTCGAGCTGCTGAGCCGCCTCTCGCATGTGAGTATAGCTACTACCGAACGAGGAAAGTCCAAAACCGAGCTTTAACATACGCTATAATACCTTTATTCTTTGATCGATCCAAGGGTGGGGGTTAGTATGCAAGATGACACAGATCCGATCGAGCCAGAACCTGTAACCCAGTATGAACGTCTGCACGTTCGCCTGCGTAGACTGATACTGATGCGTGAAACCGGGCCGAAACGTTTCGCTTGGCATCGAGCACGCACCAATTTGATCTGGCGAACCCATCGCGAAATGGAAGCGGCGAAAGAACAAGAAGACAAAGCGCCAGAAGCCTAATGGCGCATGCTATAATACGCTATCGCCGTCAAGACGAGAGAGAGGAAGAGTATGCGTGCATTTCGTGCCTTTTGGGCTGCATGCAAAGATGCCTTTGATGAGCTGCGTTGGATCGCGGTGAATAACTTCGTATGGGCCGTGCTCAGCCTTCCCCTGCTCATTTTCGCCTTTAATGCATTTATAGCAGGTTTTTGGCTCTTTGCGATCATTTTAAGTTTGCTTGCAGTCATTCCACTCGGACCGGCTACCGCAGCGCTGGTAGCAGTCAGTTACAGAATCAGCGATGGACTGGCTATCAAGTGGTCCGATTACTTTTCTGCCATGCGTCAGTATGCCGTATCGGGTTGGAAGGTGATGGGTATCTGGATGGTCGTTTTGTTATTTATCCTTCTAGACCTATACTTCTACAGCGGCTTCGCCAACGCTTTTGGCTTCGGTATGACCGTCTTCTGGTTTTATGTGATGGTGCTCTGGTTTGGCGCACTGATCTACGTCTTTCCGTTGATGATTCTGCAAGAAAAGTTTAACTTACGCCAGTTGGCGCGCAACACCTTCTTGCTCACCATGGGCCGCCCGATCTTTACGTTGATCACGCTGGCTTTGCTGATTCTTGTGCTTGTGATCTCTAGCTTTGTGCCGATTCTGCCGGTATTCTTTACCTTTGGCTTTATGGCCCAATGCTCCATGCGCGCTACTATGGAGCTCGTTAAAGAAGCCCAAGAGCGGCGAGCCGAGCTTGAAGAGAAAAATAAGCCCAAGGAGCCTGCCGAACGTATTCCACCGTGGCGTATGAAACAGTAGCATTTGCGCAAACCAACCGCATGCTCAATGCCGCGCGCTGTCGTAAGCCTGCGGCATTGCTCTTTCTCGTATCTTGAAGGCGCTGCGATCGCCTCTGTGACCGCTGTTGATCGAACTGAGTGAGCTGCTCAGAAGGAGTTACGTTATGAGCTATGCCTTACGCTTGGCCCATCTTTACCCCGATCAGATGAATATCTACGGTGATCGTGGCAATATCATCACGCTGAGCTACCGCTGTCGGGCGCGCGGAATCGATCTTTCGATCGTGCCGCTCGATGTAGGTCAAGCGATCGATTGGCAAAGCTGCGATCTAGCCTTCTTTGGGGGCGGTCAAGATAGCGGCCAAGCCTTGATCGCCAAAGACTTCGTTGAACATCAGGGCAAAGCTTTGGCGGCTGCTATCGAAGATGGCCTTGTTTTGCTCGCGATCTGTGGAGGCTTTCAGCTATTGGGGCACTACTTCTTGACCCATACAGGCGAGCGTTTGCCCGGCATCGGTGCCATGGATATTCACACAGTTGGCGGCACCAAGCGTCTGATCGGCAATAGCGTGGTGGCCTGGCAACAGCCTCAACCCGATGGATCGACCAAAGAGGTTAAGCTGGTCGGCTTCGAGAACCATAGCGGACGCACCTACTTGGGCAGCGGCGCGCAATCGTTGGGCAAGGTGCTGGTTGGCAGCGGTAATAATGGCGAAGATGGAACGGGCGGAGCGGTTTATCGCAATACTTACGGCTGTTATCTGCATGGCTCATTGCTGCCCAAAAATCCGCAGTTCGCCGATCATTTGATCTCGCTCGCTCTGCGACGGCGTTATGGCGACGCGGCTGCGACTCTCGTCCCGCTCGATGATCAACTTGAGCTACAAGCTCAGCGTACTATGGTTGAACGGCTCATTTAAGAGCGTAAAGATATTCTTTGGAAGCAGATTTGCGCTCTGCCTCTTCCAAGTGGGCGCAGGCCAAGCGTTCGCGCGCGACCGTCAAGAGGTCGAAGGCATCTTTGTAATTCGGGCGCAGCATAACAACTTGTTGCAGATAGTCGATCGCTAGGTTCCACTGTTCGGCGGCCAGTGCTCTAACCCCTTCGTAGTAAAGCTGTTTTAAGCCCAGTTGTGCTCGTGGTTTGGAATCTTGGCTTGTGCGCCAAGCCTCTTCAAGCTGATCGAGGGCATAGGCCATGGCTTGGGCGCTCTGGAAGCGTTGTGACGGCTCACGCTCAAGAGCGAGCTGTAAGGTCTCTCTGAGGGCTTTGGCTAAAGGCCGTTGCGCTAGGGGGAGCGCCATACCGAAGCCGAGCGCGACCGGAATAAAGGCCGCCTTTTTGGGCAGCCTTCCGGTTAACAGTTCGTACAACACGGCGCTGAGGGAGTAAAGGTCGCTGCGCTGATCGCCCGGTTGGTCAGCCAATAGCTCTGGAGCGGTGTAGACCTTGGCACGCTTGTTTGCCATGCTCTTGGCCTCATCCTTGCTCTTGCTGAGAGCAAAATCTAATAACATCGGCCAGTTTTTCTCGGCGATCAGAATACTTTCGGGTTGAATATTGTGATGGAGTAGGCCGTGGCTATGGGCGTAGGCCAAGCCCGAGAATAGCAGTTTCCCTAGCTTCAAGACTTCGAGGGCTGACAGTGTTTGTGGGCGCCGTTCGCTCAAAAGCTGACCAGACTTGATAACAGGCATAACGACATAACAAAGTCCTTCGTACAGCCCGTACTCATAGATCGGCACAATGTTCTGATGCCTACACTGCAGTATGGCTTGGGCTTTTGTCTGGAAGCGTTTTAAGGCGGTTAGATCATTTTGAATGTCTATGAGCTTGAGGACGACGTATCGGTCGAGCGATTGGTGGTATGCTTTATATGTGGCCGTATATTCGTGCTGACGAATCAGTTCCTGCATTCTATACGGGCCGATCTGCATACCGAGCAGGTTGTTCATAGCTTTCAACCTTGCCTTATTGGGTGTTATCTGGTGAGCTGGGCCTAGGTTCGGGTAGAGTCACATCAAACGAATGTATAGCATAGTTCATCAGCAAAACAAGCCTGGCCTCTTGAAGCGATGTAGCGCTCTAAGAAAGCTTAGCGCCCGTTGAGACAATGCTTTAGAGTCGTCGATCTACACTAACCCTTGTTCTTGGGTAGCGTTAGGGGCCACCGTTCTATGAAGATACGCGAATATTGGGTGATAATCATAAAATTGTTTATATAAATTTCACATATTCTACCACTATGAGTGTAAATGTCAATTTGTTTAGTTAGGGAGCGGATAGAGATTGTTTGGATATCAGATCCCTGTCACAGTCGCTCAATGGTGTGAGCCGTTATAGCGCTTTCGCCTTTCCTGCACTCACCCCGATATTCGACATATCGAGCTTGTTGCAAACGTATTTTCGTCGCGACAATCTGGCTTGATCGCTTCCTGAACTTCGCGGATTCGGATGAAAACTTGATGGAGTGCCATGAGCAGCGAAAATCAGCAGCCCTTTACCACACCGGAATGGGTGAAACATGCCGTCTTTTATCAAATCTTCCCGGAACGTTTTGCCAACGGTGATCCATCCAACGATCCCGAGAATGTTCAACCCTGGGGCAGCCCACCTGCTATCTCGAACTTTATGGGTGGCGACCTCCAAGGTATTATCGATCACCTCCCCTATTTAGCCGATCTAGGCATTACAGCGCTCTACCTCACCCCGATCTTTCTCTCACCAAGCAACCATAAATACCACACCGACGACTACTATCGCATCGACCCGCGCTTCGGCACGCTCGAAACCTTTCACGCCTTGTTGAAGGCAGCTCACGATCGGGGCATTCGCATTATTCTCGACGGCGTGTTTAACCATAGCGGAAGAGGTTTTTTCGCATTCACCGATATTTTGGAAAACGATGCAGCCTCGCCCTATCTCAAGTGGTATATCATCTCTGGCTTGCCGCTTAACCCGTACGATGGCAGTAAACCAGCCAACTACGAGGCTTGGTGGGGCATGCGCGCGCTGCCGAAGTTCAATACCGATCATCAGCCGGTGCGCGACTATCTGCTGGGTGTGGCGCGCTATTGGATTGAACAGGGTATCGATGGCTGGCGTCTCGATGTGCCTAACGAGATCGCCGACCATAACTTTTGGCGCGAGTTTCGGCGCATCGTCAAAGAAGTCAATCCCGAGGCTTATATCGTGGGTGAGATCTGGCAGGACGCCTCGCCTTGGCTCGATGGCACCCAGTTCGACGCCGTGATGAACTACGTCTTCCGCGATCTGTGCCGCGACTACTTCGCCCAGGGCAAGATCACAACCGAAGCCTTCGCCCAAGGGATCGAAACGCTGCTGCAGCGTTATCCGCTAGAGGCGACCCTAGCCCAGCTCAACTTGCTGGGCAGCCACGATACGCCGCGTTATCTCACTGAAGCGGGCGGCAGCATTCCCAAGGTCAAACAGACTGTGCTCTTTCAAGCATGCTTCCCGGGCGCGCCCTGTATCTACTACGGCGACGAGATCGGTCTCGAAGGCGGCGGCGATCCTTTTTGTCGGGCTGCCTTTCCGTGGGACGAAAGTGCTTGGAACCATGAGCTGCGCGATTTTGTCAAAACTTGTATTGCGATTCGTCATGCACATCCCGCTCTGCGCACGGGCAAATGGCGAACTCTGTTGGCCAGCAATACGATCCGCATTATGGCCTTTGGGCGTTGGAACGACGATGAAGTGCTGATTCCGGTCATCAATACCAGTGCCAAGACGCGCACGCTCGATATTCCCTTGGCCGATTTGCCCCTGCCCGATGGGGTCGTGTTGCGCGATCTTCTCAGCGAACGCAGCTGCCACGTTTATAAAAATCGACTCGAAGGCGTGACCGTTCCCGCTCAGGGCGGCCTTGTGTTACACTACGCCCGCCAATAGGCTTGTGCCTTTTAAGCTGGGAAGACCTTCATGACTGATTTGCTTTGTTATGGCGCGCTTTGCGCCGATAACCTTATTCGTTTACCGCACTTTCCGCGCCCCAACAGTGGCGTGCGCGCGCTCAGCGACCAAATGCTGCCCGGCGGTAACGCTCTCAACGAGGCCCGCTGTTTGGCGGCTTGGGGCACATCGCTGGTGCTGATGGGTGATGACCTTGGCTACGATCCCGAAGGCGAATTGCTCTTTCAGGCCATTAGCGCTACGCCCCAGATCGACGCCAGCTATCTGCGCCGCTCGGCCAAGGTTCGTACCCCGCTCTGTCGAATTATGATCACGCCCGATGGCATGCGAACCGTGTTGGCGGTGCGTTCCAACGACCATAGTGCGCCGAGCGTTCCCGCTGATCTACTTGCCAACGTGCAGCTTGTGAGCGTAACGCGCTTTGGGGCGGGCACGCTCGCAGCCGCTCAAGCGGCCCGTGAAGCGGGTAAGACGTTGGTGATCGGCGATGCGCTGCTCTTGGACGAGCCTTTTGCGGCCTTGGCCGATGTGATCGTCGGCTCGGTCGATTATCTGCGCGACGATCAAAGCATCGAAGCGCAACTGCGCGCCCTCCACGCGTTGCGCGGCGCCGCCGTGATTGTCACCGATGGGCCGCGCCCGGTTCACGTTTTGATCAACGACGACTATCAGCAGTTCCAGCCCCATGCGATTGAGCCCGTCGATACCAGTGGGGCGGGCGATTGCTTCCGGGCAGGCATCACCTACGGCCTAAGCCAAAGTTGGGACTGGCAGCGCACGATCGAGTGGGCCTTGGCGAGCGCCGCGCTCTGGTGCAGCAAAGGCGCCAATACGCCTCCAAGCCCATCTGAGTTCGAACACTATCTCTCATAAAATGGTAAAATAGAGCTTATTACGTGTGAGGATTCTGAAAAGTGTGCCCATGCATACATCTGTGGCACACTTTGCTTGTGCATATTATTCATCTGTAAGGAGCCGTACCTCAATGCCAAAAGAAGGAATAACCCTGCGGTCGAAAGACTATTCCCAGTGGTACCTTGATATTGTCCAGCAGGCGGATCTTGCTGACTACGCTGAAGTCGTTAAGGGCTGTATTGTATTTAAGCCCACAGGCTATGCGATCTGGGAAGCGATTCAAAAGGGTTTAGACGAGCGGATTAAAGAAACGGGCCATGTGAATGCGTATTTCCCTCTTCTGATTCCAAAGAGCTTCTTGATGAAAGAGGCAGAGCATGTCGAGGGTTTTGCGCCTGAGGTGGCCGAGGTGACTCATGCGGGCGGCGAGCCGCTGACCGAGCCCTACGTTATTCGCCCGACCTCCGAGACCATCATCGGTTACTTCTATTCGAAGTGGATTCGCTCGTATCGCGATCTGCCGCTGCTGATCAACCAGTGGGCTAACGTGATGCGTTGGGAAATGCGCACCCGCCCCTTCCTGCGCACCGCCGAGTTCCTCTGGCAAGAGGGCCACACCGTGCACGCGACCGAGGAAGATGCCGAGCGCGAAACGCTGTTGATTCTCCACGATGTCTACGCCGACTTCGTAGAGAAAGAGATGGCGGTTCCTGTGATTCGCGGCCTGAAGACCGAAAAAGAGAAGTTTGCAGGTGCGCTGCGTTCCTACTGTATCGAGGCTATGATGCAAGATGGCCGCGCGCTGCAGGCTGGCACTTCTCACAACTTGGGCCAGAACTTCGCAAAGGCCTTCGATATTACCTTCACCGACCAGAACAACACCGTTCAGCACGCTTGGACCACTAGCTGGGGTGTTTCGACCCGTCTGATCGGCGCTCTGATTATGACCCATTCCGACGACGAAGGTCTGGTGCTGCCACCCCGCATCGCCCCGATTCAGGTTGTGGTGGTACCGATCTACAAGAACGACGAAGAGAAGAGCGCTGTTATGGCCGCTGTCGATTCGATCACCAAGGCTTGGAAGGGTCGCATCCGCTTCAAGGTCGATAATCGCGAGAATCTGACCCCGGGCTTCAAGTACAACGAGTGGGAGGTCAAGGGTGTTCCGATTCGCATTGAGGTTGGCCCCAAGGATGTTCAGAAGGGCAGCGTTGCGATCGCACGCCGCGATATTCCGGGCCGCGAAGGCAAGAGCTTTGTTCCACAAGAAGGCTTGACCGAGCGCATCGAAGCATTGCTTGCCGAGATCCAGCAGGCGCTCTTCGATCGCGCACTGGCCTTCCGCAAAGAGCGCACCGCCGAGGTCAGCACCTACGACGAGCTGAAGCAGCAGGTCGAGAAGGGCTTTGCGGTAGCTTACTGGGCCGGTACAACCGAAGACGAGAAGCGTATCCAGGAAGAGACCAAGGCTACCATTCGCTGTATCCCCTTGGAGCAGCCGGGTACGGTCGGCAAGTGCTTCTACACTGGTAAAGAGACAACACAACAGGTGATCTTTAGTCGTGCCTATTAAGATGAATCGAGGGCACGAGGCGAAAAACGAGCGCAGCAGTGTGTCTCGTTTTTCGCCTTTTGGAGCGAGCTCTTTTGCTCCAGAGTTCGTGCTACTGCTTCTTGCTTTGATCTGCTTTGTACTGAGCCTCTTGCCTGCTCGGGCTCAGTATATCGATGTTGGTACAAACTATCGCGAACGGGCCTATCTCGAAGGTTTGTATCGCTTCGAGCGCGCCAACGGTGATATCACCTATCGCTGGGCCAACGGCAATACCAAGCTTGATCTACCTACCGGACAGCTTGGGCCGCTGGTCTTGGAAGGGCGTTTGCACGCTCGCCCCGGCCTCGAAGGCGCGACTCTGCCGCTCTCGATCAGCTTGAGCGCTGGCCAACATGTCGAATTTCCGATCGGTGAACAGTACCGTGTCTATCGCATCTTAGCTTGGCCCGACGGCGATGGCCATCTGCGTGCGCTCTTTCAGGCACCGACCTTTGTGCCCGAAGGCGATGATCGTGAGATCGCCTTTGCGCTTGATAGGATCGGGGCACGCCCACTGACAGCTATTCGCCTGCCCGCTTGGCCGGTTGTGATCGAAGAGCTCCTGTTGCTCGGCGCTCTATTGACCCTCGCTGTTCAGCTTGGCGTGGCCCAGCGCGCGCGATTGCTGTCTGGCACTGCGTTCGTTGTGCTGATCACGCTGCTCAACTTTGGCTTGCGGCTCTGGATCACCAGTGCGCTCCATCCTATTACTCTGACCGCTGTCCTGCTTTCGTTTGTTACCTATCTGGTTTTGCCACGCTTGCAACGCGCTTTCAGCCGCTCTGATGGGGCCGCAGCCCAAGCGATCGGCCTGCACGCCCTGACCTTCTCGGCCAGCGCTACCCGCTGGCTCTGGACGATCATTGTCACATCGGTCGGCCTGCGTCTGCTCGGCACCTACGCCCCGGGCTATGAAGCCCACGACCTTGATATTCAGACCGAGCTATTTACGCGTTTGCTGCAAGGCACGATCTACATCACTGCCAAGGCTCACGAATGGGCTGGCGGCACCACCTTCTATCCGCCCGGCCCCTATCTGCTCTTGCAGCCGTTTCTTTTGTTGTTTCCCTCGGCTGGGGTGACCCTGCAAGTCGGTGTGGCGATCCTCGATGGTTTTAGCCCATTTTTCTTGGCCTTGATCGCGCGTCGCCTCGGCTTCAGCCAACGTGGCTCTTTAGTGACAGCCATGCTTTTGGCTGCACTACCGACTCAAATCACCGGCCTCTGGTGGGGCTTTTTTACCAACGTGGTTGCCCATGTAATCGTGTTGTTTGTGGTGTGGGCGCTGCTCGAGTATCTGGTGCACCCCAATGCCTTCCGCTTGAGCGTTTTGGTCTTAGCGGGCTTTTTTGGACTGGTGGCCCACGTCGGTGTGCTTTTGATGGGCGGCAGTATGATCGCGATCACCCTGCTCTTTCCAATCGTCTGCCAATATCTGCAATCTTCCGAACGACGTTGGAAGACGCCCGAATCGCGACTGGTGCGCCCTGTTTTTATCAGCCTATTCGCGGTTGGTCTGGCGGTGTTAGTGCTTTATGTCAGCGTGTTTGTCTTGCCGATGCTGGCACAGGCTTTTACGATCGCCGATACGCGCAGCGGGCGCGACCCCGCACGCAGCGCCGCTTTCCGAGCCTATGTGATCGATATCCAAGCCACCAAGTGGTGGCGAGGTATGTTGGGCCTGCCGCTTGTGCTCTGGCTGCCCGGCTTGATCTTACTGTGGGTTAAGCTGAAGTCGCTTTTTGGGCGTGGTCTACTTCTTGCATGGAGCATTGTTCCAGTTCTCTTTTATCTGATCGATGTGATCTTTTTGGTGCAGGTACGTTACGTCTATTTTGCGGCGCCGATCTGCATGCTAACCACAACTGGCTTCCTCGAACGCATAGCGCATAATCGTATGGGGCGTTTTATCTACTATGCGATTGTGATTGCGATTGTGCTTACTGGAACCTTTTTGTGGTTAGAGGGATCATTATTAGATAGTAAGCCTTCAGTGGTTCCGCTTACCCACTAATGTTGTGTCTGTACGGTATCGATGCAGCTAAACCGTTACCAAAGTAGTCCAAATTTGGTAATACACGGTACCTTTGATGTGCTATAACTAATTGTAGACATATGCTTATAAAGATTGCTACATTCAGCGCTCTACCCAACCATCTAAGCTAAGCATCAATAGTGGGCAGGTCTTACAATCGATCTGCAATAAGCTGTAAAAAAAGGATTTTGCAGCGTTTTTGGGATTAGATATATCTCATAATGTAAGGCTCAATAGTTATTTAATTGTCAATTAGCTCCCATATACTGTGAGGGGTGGCGCGATTGCATCCTATTTCGTATTCCTATCGATTTTGATCTTCTTGGCCTCAAATGAGGATTCATGGCCATGCGCCTCATATTAAATGAGTTCTTTTCACGAATCCACTATAAAATCATTTTTCCATTCCTTCTTTTAGCCCTGTTTGTCATTGTGGCTGGCATGGGCTCTGCCATCTATATTGTTTACTGGGATTTACAGAAGCGTATAGATAATCAGCTGGTTCAGGTTGCCCGTTCAACAAGCGATAGCATCGTTGATATCGAGGCTGCGAATTTAACCCTGCTGCGAGAAATGGCCTTGGCCCAAGCAAACCCTGCCACGGGCGCGCCTTCCGTAGCTGATGCATTTGCAAATGGCGACCTGCCCGGCTTAAGGCTAACCTTAGAAGGTTACTTTCTCTATGCCCCTCAGCGCAATCAGGTGCAGCTCGATCGTCTGATCGCTTTTAATAGGGATGGAACAACGATTCTCGATCTGGAGCGCTCTCAGGAACAGAGCGATGGTTATATCGAGCATGATGCGCTTGATCTATCGCAGACTTGGTTCGTGCCCCAGATCTTGAGTGGAGGCAGCGACTCACGAGGCGATAAATTTGCAGGCCTGATGATCTTAGGAGACGAGCCTTCGCCCTATTTGGCTACGATCGCCCCTGTGGTTAAAGATGATCAAGTTGTTGGTGGCTTGATCGTTGCGATGCGCGTCGATACGCTCTTGCGAGAGATGCGTGACCGCTCGCAGGCGGGTATCGTGGCGATTTACGATATCAACGGTAAAGCGCTCTATAGCACTACTCGCCCTGCCAATATGAGCGACCTTGATATAAGCCTCATCGGACGAGAGCGGCTGCAAGAGGCTGGAGAGGAAGGCACTCTCTTTGATGTTCGTGTTAACGAGCGCGAATATCAATTTGCCTATACCTGGCTGCAGATTCGTCAATCGACGGTGGGCATTTTATCTGTTTCGCTTGCTCGCGATTACATTCAAGAGTCTGTTCGTAGCTTTGTTCTGATAGTCGTTTTTGTAGCGCTTGGCTTAGTTGCAGGCATTACTGGCGTTGGCTGGCTTGTCGCACAACGCCTTACTCGGCCGATCACCGAGCTAGCAGATACCGCTAGCGCGGTTACTGCGGGAGATCTCGAGCGCCGAAGCCAAGTTTCTTCGAGCGACGAAGTTGGTGTTTTAGCATCGAGTTTCAATACGATGACAGAGCACTTGCTTCGGCTCTATAACGAGCGCGCGGCCATCGTAGAGAGTATTGTAGATGGCATTGTGGTATGTAATAATAATGGTGAGATCGTCTCTGTAAACGCTGCAGTGCGATCATTCTTGGGAATATCAGAAGGCGATCAGCTCCCGCGTTATTTTAAAGATCTGCCTTTAGAACCTTTTACTGAGGCTACTGGCTTTAGCGATCGGCGTATTCCGAACTTGTTCCGACTTAAAGATCGGATCGTGCGAGCCTCCCCATCGGAGATCCCCGGTGCAGATGGCAAGCGCATGGGTATCGTCTGTGTGCTCCAAGATATGACGGCAGAGGTCGCGATCGACCGTGCAAAGAACAACTTTATCGCCACTATCTCGCATGAGTTGCGCACACCGTTGACGGTAATGCGCGGCAACGCCGACTTGCTCTTGCGTGGCTTGATGGGGCCGCTCGACCCAGATCAGCGTGGTTTGATCGAAACAATGCGCAATCACGCTGCCAATATGACAGCGCTGGTGACCAATGTAATTGCGATCGCTGGTCTCGACTCTGGCTCGATCGTTCCCGAGCCTACACCGAATAAGTTACATGAACTGATCGAAGAGTTTACCTGGCCGATGCGTAGCCAGATCACGGCTAAGGGCTTGGAGTTCCATGTCGAGGTTCCTGAAGATCTGCCTTTAGTGCTGGTCGATGCTATCCATTTACGCACGGTCTTTAGCCAGTTACTCGACAATGCGCGGCGCTATACCTCGCAGGGCAGCGTTACGATAAAAGCCTTTAATTTGGGGAAATTCGTTCAGGTCGATATTATCGATACTGGCCATGGCGTTCCAGAATCGCTGCATCCGCACTTGTTTGATCGTTTTGTACGCGGTGATGGCGCCAATGAGGGGATTAATTCAGCAGAACGTGGTATTGGGCTTGGCCTAGCTATTGCAAAACAGTTGATCGAGCGCCAAGGGGGCCAGATCTGGCTCTCGCAAACATCTTCTAGTGGGTCGGTATTTAGCTTTACACTAATCAATGCTAACGACAATCCGGAACTCGACCAATCTGCTCAAGCAGCAGCTTAAACGACCTTTCTTTTGGTTCATGCTTGCTATCATGCTCATGACCCCTGGTTTGGCATGGCTGACAGCCCAAGTTGTGCTGTTGTACTCCACCCCCATCAATAGTATTCACCCACAAAGTGTTCTAGCGGCCTACGCCGCTGATTATAGAAAATGGGATACCACAGCTTTGCCTGTGTTGCCGCCTCAGAATCCCGAGTTTCTCGAAACGCTTAATACGCGCTTGGGTCGCTACTATAAGGGTATTGGTTTTAACCCCGTACCTGTAGCAGAAGTGCCTCAAGAGACCCGTCGCAGTCCGCAACCGCTTGCGATACCGGAGCCATCGCCTACGCCCGTTCAAGTGGCTGTGGCCGATACTGCATCTCCGACTGCTACAGATACCCAAGTTGTTGTAGCGACCAACATTCCAGAGAGCCAAGCGAGCCAGCCGCCGCTGCAGCCGCCCACAGCGACCAACACGATCGAGCCGGTTGTGCAGCCCGAGCCAAGCTTTACTCCACAGCCGAGCCAGACCGATCTGCCAACGGCAACGCTGTCACCATCGCATACGCCTAGCCCTACTTGGACGGCTTCGGCTACTTGGACCAGTACTCGCACGGCGACTCATACGCCGTCGCATACGCATACTGCGACCCATACCTGGACGCCCAGCCATACGCCGTCGCACACCTATACTCCGACCTATACTTGGACGCCCAGCAGCACACCAACCTATACTTGGACGCCGAGTAGCACGCCTACGCCGACTTGGACAGCTACGCCGACCTGGACTGCTTCGGCTACTTGGACAGCTACGCCGACCTGGACTGCTTCGTTAACGCCGTCGCGCACTGTGACGGTTGCTACGACGGTGTCTCTGCCGACTACGCCTGAGACACCGCAGATCACGCCGGGAACGCCGGAGCTCACCCTTACCGTAGAGACACCGCAGATCACGCCGGGAACGCCGGAGATCACTCTTACCGTAGAGACACCGCAGATCACGCCGGAAACGCCGGAGCTCACCCTTACCGTAGAGACACCGCAGATCACGCCGGAAACACCGGAGATCACTCCTACCGTAGAGACACCGACCGATACGCCAGAAACGCCGACAGCAACGGAGGTGCCGCCGACGAATACGCCGCTGCCGCCGACAGCTACCCATACAACTGTGCCGCCGACGGATACACCTGTGCCGCCGACAGCTACCCATACAACTGTGCCGCCGACGGATACACCTGTGCCGCCGACGAATACACCTGTGCCGCCGACAGCTACCCATACACCGCTGCCGCCGACGAATACACCTGTGCCGCCGACGAATACACCTGTGCCGCCGACAGCTACCCATACACCGACCTTAACGCCGTCGAACACGCGTACAGCGACCTTAACGCCGACCATGCGGCCGAACTTTAGCTTTACGGTTGATAACTTCAGCGTTGAGGAGAGCAATGGCAGCCTATACCCGATCTTGATACACTTCGATGTGCCGCCGGCTGTCGATATGATGCTCTATGTGACGACACAAGGTGTTACGGCTATGCCGGGCTCGGACTACGAGGGCATGACGAACTTGCCGATCCTAGTTCCTGCGGGCACGCGTGTCTTCCAGGTGCCCTTAACAATCATTGATGATGATATTGTTGAGCCGACGGAAACCTTGCGAGTTATTGTGCGTAGCTCACCGACAGCTTTGGAGGGCTCGGTAGCGACGGTCACGATTATTGATGATGATGGCGGCCCGGTCTGTACCGATAACGAGTTCGATCGGGTACTGCTTAGCGATCCTCGCTTAACCAGCCAAGATGGCAACGCTATCACGGTCGACTGCAATAGCGTGCTGCTTATCGATGCCAGCAGTCAACCGATTGTCAGCTCTAATCAGCATTATGACTTCGCTTATGGTGAAGGTTTGGTGGGCGGCAACCCGCCGCGAATCTCGCTCGATTGGCTGGTGATCCAAGTGGCCGAAAGCGAGAGTGGCCCATGGCATACCGTTTTCTATTGGGGCGATGATCAGCCCGATCACAATACGGTCTATGTGGCGACACAGCCCTATAGCAGTATCTACTCGTATAAGTCTATGGCGCAGATCATGGCTGCACGTGGCGGTATTGAGGAAGATGATCTCACGTTGGAGCCTGGCCTGATCTATATCAATATCGATGAACGAGCGCCTTCGGGAACCTACTCGTACTTGCGAGTGCTGTCGCCCAAGTCTGGTCTGATCGATCCCGCCGATGTCGATATGATCTATCGCATGGATTCGAATTCACAGCAGCCGCCCATTCCGGTCGGCGCGCTGAATAGCCAACCCATGCTTTCGGCTTGGCGGCGCTACGATCAATTGTTTTGGTTGGCGAGTCGCTTTGCTAGCTAGTCGAGGGAATCCAGTATAATAGGGTGTCCCTTCGAACAATAAAGCCAAGGAGCGACTATGATATTAGCTGCAAGTGCAAATGCACGAATCGGTTTTAGTGCCGGTATGGAGATTTTGCGTGCTGGTGGGAGCGCACTCGATGCGATCGAAGCAGTTACTCGTATTGTTGAGCTAAACCCCGAAGATCATACTGTTGGTCTGGGCGGGTATCCTAATATTCTTGGTGAAGTTGAGCTTGACGCCCTGATTATGGATGGCGCCACCCGCAAGTGTGGCGCCGTAGGTGCTTTGAAGGGCTTTTTGCACCCCATTAGCGTGGCGCGCCAAGTAATGGAGAAGCTGCCCCACGTGATGATCGTGGGCGAGGGCGCTGCTCGTTTCGCCGATGATATTGGCGCTGAGCGTGGCAACCTATTGACTCCTGAAGCTGAAGCTGTTTGGCGCAAGGGCATTCAGGGCAAGCTCGACTCCGAGGAGATGGAGCGCTTAGGACCGGTCTTCCGCCGCAACCTGCTCGATGCCGTGAAGCTGGCCATCGATCCCGAGAAGGCTGGCGGTACGGTCAACGTTTTGGCCAAAGATATTCACGGCAACATCGCTGTGGCGGTGAGCACCAGCGGCACCGCTTGGAAGTACCCCGGCCGTCTGGGCGACTCGCCGGTGATCGGCGCTGGCGGCTATGCCGATAATCGCTTTGGCGCGGCCGCTTGTACGGGCCTCGGTGAGCTTTCGATTCGGGCTGGCACGGCGCATAGCGTGGTAGTGGCTATGGCGCGCGGCGCTTCGGTCGCAGAGGCCTGTGCTCTGGCGCTGCAAGATGCCATTTTGGTTGGTGCCAATGCTGAACACGCCAATCTCAACATCGTGGCGCTCGATGCTCAGGGCAACCCTCACGGCGCGAGCACCCGCCCCGATCGCAAGTTTGTCTATCAGCGCGCAGACATGGATGAGCCAGTCGAGGCTGAATCTGCGTTTATCAGCGCGGAATAGTTCGCGGGCTTTGCCCTTTTGAGATCTCTGTATGGGCGGTCTGTACTCAGACAGACCGCCCATTGTTGTGTGCAAGTATTCATACCAAATTCGCTTGCTTCATTCTATTTGGCCTTCGGCAGAGTGGAACTTGTCTCTTTTTGTTGTGTGATATTTCGCGCTATCGCGCGAAATATCACACAACTCTTTCCTCGTTTTTGTTTCCTTACACTCCAAGTGGGCAAGTTTTTAAACGAATTTGGTATCACCTCACGAGTCACAGAGTCTTTTATATAGAAGCTGCCTGTCGAGATGAAGAACCGTCTCGCTGCGAAGCTGCGGGAAGGTTGCAGCAAAGACAGTGAAGACAGGGCGGGCAGTGAAACGCAGCGTGTCAATCTGCTAGGCGCTTGCGCCTGGCAGGTCGCAGCGAAAGCAGTGAAAGCGGCGAAGGCAGCGAAACGCCTGAAGCTCCGAATGGGTGGGCGGGATGTTGGTAGCCGTAGGCGGACGCGCCAGAGACCGAATGGAAGGTCGCAACTTTTCCGCCTTTGTAATGCGATAGCTGAACCTTGTAATGACGATTTGGTATAACATGCTACAACTGCCTAACAAGAGATAGGAGTGGCTATTACGCCCTTTCTAAGACCTTTTCGCTCCTGAACTTCTTACATTTTCACCATATGGTCGAAAAGAAAGCGAAAAAGCGTTTGTAGAAGTAGGTGTGGTCGCAGCAGTCTATTCGTTTCACGGTTAGGAGATATACACAATGTTGCCGCAGAAAAAAGCCTTAGTGTTATCCGGTGGAGGCGGGCGAGGCGCCTATCACGTGGGTGTGATGCGCTATTTGGTCGAATGCGGCTGGATGCAAGACGGCATTGGCCCCGATATTATTGCTGGCACCTCGATCGGCTCGATTAATGCATCTGCGCTTGCTAGTGGTCTGACGATCGATCAGCTAGAAGAGCTCTGGCTGAATATGCATACCGAGGATGTGCATCGCCTCTCGGACGATCTGCCGCCGCTTAGCAAACCTTTGTTGCGCTGGATGTTGCGGGGTGTCTTGACTTCTGAGCAACATCACGATTCGCTGCACGCCAAAGAACCAGACCTGAAACACCACTCGTTTACTGAGCGAATGAGTACGCTCTTCCAGAGCCGAACATTTCGTAGTCTGCTTGATACGTCTCCTTGGCGCAGAACCTTAGCGAAATGGATGGACTTTGATCGCATCAATGGTCCCGATTCGCCAGCCCTGCTGTTGACCGCGACCGAATTGCGCACTGGGGTGCTGCGTATATTTTGTAACCGCGATCTAGAAAATCACCCTGCTGACGATATTTGCATCGATCATCTGATGGCATCATCGAGCATTCCTATCGTCTACCCTTGGACCAATATCAACGACTATCTCTATTGGGATGGTGCTGTGATCGCCAATACGCCGCTCGATCCGGTGATCGAGTTGGCGGGCCAGAGCGATCTCGATATTTTGGTTGTGATGATGACGCCTTGGCATCTCCACCAAGACGATCAGGATCGAGCGCCTTGTGATATGCCTAAAGACCTTGTGCAAGCCTTGACGCTTACCCTCGATTGGGCCATGCTGGCATCGTATCGCAGCGCTTTTCGGGCCATCGAGATGCGCAACAAGTTGGCTGAGGTTGGCGAGCGCTTAGAGATGGCGGCCCGCATGTTGACCGATGAGAGCATTCGTTTAGAGGGCTATCTGCCGCAGCGCTTGCGTTTGCCGACCGTGATCTCTCCTAAAGAGATGATGCCGCTCGATTGGATCATCGACTATGAAGAGCGCAATCACCGTTTGCTCTTTAAGATGGGCTATGAAGATGCACAACGCGCCTTAGCTCAGCGCGAGCAATCGGTCGAAATGCTCTCGTAACGCTTGGGCCACTAAAGCTAGAGAAAAGAGGATCGCACGATTTGGCATGCGATCCTCTTTTGGATGTATGAAGCGATTTCGCTCAATGCGTTTTGTTCTCTAGCGGCGAGGTCTATACCTCAAAGAAGGCTTGTAGCGCGTCCGCCTACGGCTACCAAATGGGCTAGCCTGCCCTCACCCCCCGGCCCCCTCTCCCGCACTGCGGGCGAGGGGGTGAATGGTGATGTTGTATGCGATTTGGCGTAGCGAAATCGCATACAAGCTCTCTGAGTTCTGTGCTCTCAAGGATACTCCCGCGATGCTATGCGAACGATCGCCTGTTGCTGCCGACTCGACTTTTGGGTAATGCCATAGCTCCCGCATTGCGGCAGAAGGGAGCGCGACGCAACCCGCTCAACGGGCTGTCCCTCACACTGCGTGCTAAACCAGAGAAAGAATACAAACAGAGTCAGCTCCATTCTGCCGAAGGCCAAAACTGAAAGCGATCTGGCGAGTTTGCTTTTAGCTTATGGGGAACAGGTTGATAAAGATCGTCGCTAGCCCCAAGAAGCAGGTATAGCCTGTTACATCTGTGAACGTCGTTACGATCACACCCGATGCGAGCGCGGGGTCGGCCCCGATGCGGCGTAAGATCAGCGGCACCATTGTGCCCGCGAAGGCTGCCGCCACCATGTTGGTCAACATCGCCACACCCGCGATCACCCCCAGAATGGGCACCCCTTTCCAGATCAGGCCGACCAGACCGATCAGCGCACCGAAGCAGATGCCATTGATCAGGCCGACCAGCAGTTCGTGGCTGAGTGCGCTCCAACTATCGCGCAGCGAGATCTCGCCGAGCGCGATGCTGCGCACGATCAGCGTGAGAGTCTGAATGCCTGCATTGCCCGCCATACCAGCGATAATCGGCATAAAGACCGCCAATACCGCTACTTTCTGCACGGTTCCTTCAAACTGGCTTACAACCGCACCGGCCAAGAGCGCGGTGGGTAGGTTGACGAGCAACCAGGTTAGACGGCGACGGGCGGTCGCCAAGACCGATTCATCGACATGTTCTTCGGCGTCCAAACCCGCTAGGTGATAAATGTCTTCGGTCGCCTCTTCTTGAATAACATCGATCACGTCGTCGGCGGTGATCGCACCCACTAAGCGCCCTTCGGAATCGACGGTTGGCAGCGATAAGAGGCCGTAGCGCGAGAAGATCCTGGCCGCTTCCTCTTGGTCGGCATCGACCGAGACGCTGATTACATCGCGGTGCATGATCTCGCCCAGCGTAAGGTTTAGATCGGCTGTCACCAATTGGCGCAAGCTGACCACGCCGACCAGCTTATCATCATCGTCGGTCACATAGAGGTAATAGCTGAGATCTTCGATCGGTTGAATATTGCGCAAGAGGCTGAGCACATGCCCGACCGTTGCTTGGGTGCGCAACTTGACCACATGGGGTGTCATCAAGCCGCCGGCGCTCTCGTCTTCGTACTTCAAAAGCTCCTTGACCTCGTTGGCATCTTCCATCTGCTCTAGCGCAGCCGATGCCTGATCGGGCGGCAACTCGGCCAACATGTCGGCAGCGTCGTCTGGTTCCATCTCATCGAGAATCTCAGAGAGCTCGTCACTTGGTAGATCAGCAACAAGTTCGACTTGGTCATCGCTATCGAGATACGAAAGCACATCAGCTGCATCTTCGCTTTCGAGTTCGGCAAATACAGCTCGTTGCTGCTCGATATCAAGTTCTTCTAAGACTTCGGCGCCATCGGCTGGGTGTAGGGTTGTGAGCAGTATCGCAATGCGTTCAGGAGGGAGGGCTTTGATACGCTCGGCTATCACACTAGGGTCACCGCCCTCAAGTAAGTTGTGCAAGTCCTTCTCTAATTCTCGAGAGAGCCGAATCATAAGCACTCCTTTCGCACAAAGACATGCTACTACCAGCGATACAGCTGCTAGAAATACATCACAATCAATCGGACGGACGCCGTATCATACCATAAGGATGCGAGTGTTTTTGTGATCTCTAAGCCATAGAGTTGGCTTAGACCAAACTCTTTTGGTAATTTGGAGATAAAGGCGAACCCCAAAGAAGGCCGCTGCGCTCTTATGAATGGGAGATCTAGAGCGTGCGTTGGATACAAGCTGTGACCTTTGCAGCGATCTTCTCCAAGCGCTTGGAGAAAATCCACTTTTGAGAGATCTGTTAATGCTCTGACTCTAAGCTTGAGGTTCTACTTATAAGATATAATAAAATCTAATAATTCAGGAATATGGTATTATTTGTGAGTCAAAGAATCTGATTGTGGAGTCATTGCGGAGTCAGCCATCAGTCAATAGCTTCATTTATGCTAAACTTCCCGTCCATTTTGACGGGCGATTTCATAACTGAGTATCCTGATGATTTAGGCTAGAGATTGTTGTTAAACGTCAGTTTTCTTTCCCATCTTACGATGTCTGTTGTGTACTTTTAGTGCATGAATAGATCTGCTCATTCATTTAGAGGCCGAAAACCCTTTACTAGTAAGTGAATAGTATATGGGCCTGCTAAACGACTATATTTCCATAGGCTGGCAGCAACACTTACAGATTCATCGTATAGTGCTTGTTGACCAGTGGTTTCGGTCCCTAGAAAAAGTACAGATCTCCTTTTTGCCTCCTCAGGTTGTGAAACCTCGTTTACATGCGCTCTCCGAAATAATTATCGATAAGTTGTTTGCGCAACACTGGAGTCAAGAAGGACTTGAAGAGTTGGGTAGTAGTTTAGTCCATATCGGCTATAACGCACCCGAGATCCTCGAGGCGACGAATACGGTCTGGTTATCGTTTATCGAACAGTACACCAATCGAAGTGACCAGCCCATGTTCCTTCGACGCCTGCTCATGCTTTTAAACGCACTTGCTGTCGGTTTCTGCCGCTTCCAAAAAGCAGAGATCCAGCCGATTGTTGCTCGACGTTCCTCTACAAGTTATGAACAGCTCTTTCGAAGCGACCTTGCCCTCTATAAAACTTTCAACGCTATAGACGTCGGCCTCTGTTTCGCCGATTTTGCTGGCCATATTACGCTAGCAAACCGGGCCTTTCAAAAGATGTTTGGCTACAGCGAAGAAGAATTGTATGGCACCTCCCTTGCGTGGTTCTCTCATCCCGAAGATCTCACAGTGACAAGTGCTTTATTTGACAAACTTCGATCGCAAGAGCTACTGCATCAACAGTTTGAGAAGCGCTATTTTCGACGGGATGGAAGTATCTTTTGGGCGCGCTTGAATGTAACGAAGCTGAGCGATGTTGAAGGCTGGGAGCCTTTTATTTTAGGTATTTTCGAAGATATCACGCTTCAAAAGCAGAAAGAAGTCGCCTTTGAAGAGCTGAAGCGCACGGTCGCCACCTTACGTGAACGCGAGCGCGTCAGTCTTGCGCGCGACCTACACGATGGTCCAGTTCAAGATCTTCTCGCTGTCAACTATCAGATCCAAGCTCTGTTAAAGCTTATAGCTCAACAATCTTGCCATAGTCCACATACCCCAGAGCTGGCTAACTTAGAACGGGAGCTTAGCCAGATCTCGAACTATGTAGTGGGTAGCGTCTCACAGTTACGGGCTTTTATCGGCGAGTTACGGCCCGCTGGTCTGTTGGAGCTAGGCCTTCCTGCTGCGATCGAAGGCTTTGTCAATCAGCTCGAACAAAGCTATCCTCTTGATCTACCGACGATCATTTTAGAGCTTGATGAGGGCGCTGTAGACTTACCCGAGCCGATCGCTATCAATCTCTTTCACGTGCTTCAAGAAGCCTTGCGCAATGCTGTTTACCACGCTCAAGCTAGCCGTATTGTAGTTAGCTTAAAGCTAGAACCTACGAGTATTTGTGTAATGATTAGTGATGATGGCAAGGGCTTTGCGGTTCCTTCTGATATGAGCGATTTGATCCACAACAACCATTTCGGTTTGGCAGGTATGTTTGAACGCATTCACACCATTAATGGTCGTTATGAGATCGTCTCTCAGCCGTCTCAAGGTACAGTCGTTAAGGTATGGGTAGCCCTAGAGCCTGGCAAACCGCTCTGAGCATACGCATAACGAGCGCTGTAGCGATAGCTCGAACGCTTAGTTAGGATCTTAGTTTCAATCATTCCATTGATGAGGCTGTTATGTTGCCTATTATTCGAATTGTGGTGGCAGATGACCACCCCTTTGTACGCGAAGGAATTCGTGTAACGCTCGAAAAGGTTGCAGAATTTAGAGTGCTGGCCGAAGTAAGTAATAATTATGAAGTTCAGAATTTCTGTCAGAAGCTACAACCTGAGGTTCTGCTGCTTGATTTGAATATGCCCGGGCCACCTGTAGTCGATACAATTGCGCGTTTGCATAGTCAATGCCCTAATATGCGGATCATTATTTTGACTGCGACCGATGATCCTGTCTATGTGCGAACGCTGCGCAAAATCGGCATCAACGCCTATCTTTTGAAAGAAGAGATGCCTCGAACGGTCGTAACGGTTATTTTTGAGGTAGTGCGGGCTGGTAAGAACGATTTTCTGACACGAGCCCAGGTGTCGACCACAAACTACGAGCGATTAACGCCGTCGATCAAAAATCCGCTTACACCGCGAGAGATGGGCGTATTACAACATGTGGTGGTAGGCAAAACAAACTCAGAGATCGGTGCAGCACTAGGCATTAGCGAGAAGACCGTCGAAAAGCATTTGGGCGAGATCTTTTCGAAACTTGATGTTACCACGCGCGTTGAGGCGGCCGTCTGGGCAGTACGCTCTGGTTTAGCTTAAATGCAGGGCATACGTGGCAATGTAAAGGCGAAAAGTGTGCCTGACTCGGGCGAACTTGTAGCCCAGATCCGCCCGCCGTGCTGCTCGACAATCGCTTTGGCGAGGCTTAAACCTAGGCCGTTGCCTGCTATGTGTTGGGCTTGTTTGCCGCGATAGAGTGGCTCAAACACATGCATCAATTCGTCGGGGCTAAGACTCACGCCCGAATTGAAGATGCGAACAGTTAGTTCAACAGCAAATACCTCGACAGATAAACTAATGGTTGCGCCCTGTGGACTGTATTTGGTAGCGTTATCTAAGAGGAGGGTGAATACTCGCCATAAGCCTTCTTCGCAACCTGTAATCGTTGGCAAGAAACTAGGTAACGCTACGCAAAGACGCTGTTGGCGGCGATTAAATTCACCATACAAGGCACTAACCACCATATCTATGAGGTTGTCGAGCTGAATGCTGCTGGTTGAAGCTAGTGCTTCGTGTCGCTTCTGACTCACCTCATATACCTGCTTCATAAATACCAAAAGTTCGCTATTGATTCGAACAAGTTGACTGAGCAAGAGCGATTGGTGGGCCGAGAGCAATCCGACATCGGGGATCTGGCGAATGACATCTTGCATGCTCTCGAGAGAGCGCTGTACTTGAAGCGAGAGTGTCGCCAGAACATCCTCGCTGGGATTGCGCGTTGCGGAGATCGGCGTGCCTAGCTGAACGCTATCGTGATGCAGACTAGGATTGTTGGTGTTTAGAGCAGAAGTGCTGTCGTTCACAGAAATGGATTGGTATTGAGACGTACTGCGCGGCCGATTCATGCGCGTTCTCCTACCCGGTCTTCTCAACGTCTACGTGTCTGCATAGTAAGCTGGTATTCATACAAGGATATTACCAAAATATGTCTTTTTTCTCATTCCAAGGCGGATAAAACTACGTTTATGGGTGTAGATGTATAGCTGCAATCGCTGTCGTACTCGTTGGAGTGACAGCGATCATTTTTGTGCCTTTTTGAGGGCTGGAGTGTCACTATTCGAACGAATGAACGGTTACATGTAGGCCAGATCGAACAAAGAGTTAGATTCTAAAAATAAGAGTGCAAATGTTGTGTTGAGGATCGCTCAGTATGAACAAACTTTAGATACAAATAGTTTTGATAACAGATCAAAAGCTTCTTCCAAACCTTGATATAGATTTGGAAGAACCTGAAAGTAATAGTTATGCTCTCTTTGTTATATCAGCGCATATTATGTTTGCGAACCTATATGCTCTCTTGGATGGCGAGCGTCTCGAGTGCTTTGCACGGGATGATGATGCTCATAACGCCCCATCATTATTATGTAGAGGGTTTCAAACTTGTTCATAGTTCTCTTCCTGTTATTGGTTATCTCTTTTTAGGTCTAGGCTGTTTTCTGCTTTTCACGATTAGTATCAATCCGATCAGATGGCGTATAGCGCTCGCCCATATAGGGATAGCGATCTTGTTTGTATTTGTTGCTATCAGCTTCGCTATTGTAGGGCAGTGGAGTAGTTCGAGTATTTTCATTGTCTTTGCGTTGTGTGTGTTAGGGGCGGGTTTTATTTCGCTCAAACAGCTTACGCTCAATAAGCAACAGACAGTTAGTATTCAGGGCGATCTGTTTGTGGCGCTGTTGGCTCTGCTTGCGGCCTGCCAAGGTTGGTTTTTGATCGTCTCTCGGCTACAAATCGGCTCTAACTTGGCGCTACTTTACCTCTTGTTTGGCCTGCTCTATATCGTTGGTGGCAGCCTTTTGCTATGGGCACAGCTCTCTCGTCGGATTCAGCGCAGACATTTCGAGATTATTCACTTTAGTCTGTGCGGTCTGTTTATGACCTATCTATGTTTTAGCTGGTTGACCACAGGTATCAACGGTTTTATGGTTTTTCAAGGCGCCAGCGTGTTGATCATGTGTCTATTGACGAAGATTGGACCGTTGGTCGATAAACGAGAGCCCAATAGCTTGCGGGTGCGCCTCGGCGTTATTCTTCCAAGTGTAGCTATCTTGCCCCTTACAGTCGTTGTAGGTCTGTTGTGCGACCGTATGGAGCTTCTGGCGCTTGAGGAAGCGAAATTAGCTCAGCGCATGCAGTCGACACAGTATGCGCAGCAGATCGAAAAAAATACCCATAAGCGCTTCGATCGCTTTATGTATATGGCCCAGCAGATATCGCATGGGCGCGATAATCCTCGCTTGCAGCAGCAGATCTTGTTGAATTTTGGCAACGATGAGCCCTATCTGTTGGAGTGCGCTCTCTATGATGAACAGGGCCAAGAAAGGCTCAGCTTGACCTTTCAACAAGGACCAGCCCCCTATCATCAAAGCATGTTCGATCAGCTTAGGAGCTTGTATGATGCCGAGCAGGTTAAGTTTCGCTTTATCCCCCAGAGCGATGGAAGCAAAGGACATGTTGTTTTGGCGGCGGCGATTGAAGAGGCGCTGACATTCTCTGGAATGGTCGCCTGTAGTTTTGACCAGCTCTTTTTAGAGACGATGGTCAAACAAATCACTCCAGAAGCCTCTCAACGGGTGGCGATTTTGAACGAAGAAGGCCAAGAGCTGATCGGCTATCGAGGTGAGCGCTTCATCTTCTATCCTGAGAGCTTGGCGAGTGATCGATCGTTTCGTTTTGTGTTGCAAGTTGATGGTCTCGTTCAGCTCGAGAGCATAGGTGAGCAAGAGCTGATCACGGTCTATAAACATATGCCCATGTTCCAATGGCAAATGGTGACCCAGTATCCGGTCGATGAGACCTTGCAACCTATACGCCACCTGCGCCAGACCATGTTGTGGTTGTTATTGCTGTTGGCTTTGATCGCTATGATCGGTGGCATGGTACTGGCCGCTTATTTGACAAAGCCGCTGCATATGTTGATGTACGCCGTCGACGAGTTTGGACATGGCCGCAAGGACGCGCCCTTGCCGAAGGGCAATGTCGCCGAGATCGCGCACTTGAGCGAGATCTTTGCATCGATGCGCGCCCAGCTTATTAAGGCGGCTGAAGAGCGCGAACAGGCTATTCAAATGCGCGATCTCTTCTTTTCGGTTGCGGCTCACGAGCTGAAGACGCCCTTGACCTCGTTGATCGGCCAAGCCGAGCTGTTGCAGCGACGGGCGCGACGTGATACGGGCTTGTTGGAACGTTATGCCCAGTCGATAAATGTGATCGTCGCTCAGGCCTTCAGGCTCAACCGTATGGTGACGGCGCTGCTGGATATCTCGCGTTTGCAGCATGGCCGACTCGTACTCGATAACGAGCTGCTCGATCTTCAAGCTTTGATTGTGCAGGTGCTTGAAGAGGTGCGACCGACTCTATCGAAACATACGATTGTTTCTCACAGCGATACGCCCGAGATAATGGTCTATGGAGATGTCTTGCGTCTGGAACAGGTGATACAAAACCTGATCAATAATGCCGTTAAGTATAGTCCGAACGGTGGGACGATCTATGTGTCGCTTCTGCGGCAGGGCGATAACATTGAGGTTCAGGTGCGCGATGAGGGTATCGGAATTGCGGCCAAGGATCAGCCACATCTGTTCGAGCGCTTCTTTCGGGCTCATACAAGCCAGTATAGTTCGATCTTTGGCATGGGGATCGGTCTGTATGTGGTGAAAGAGATCGTGAACTTGCTCCAAGGCACGATCGAGGTCGAGAGTGTTGAGGGACAGGGGAGCACGTTTATTGTACGTCTCCCCCTTGTGAAGAACATCCCAGTTGAAAAAGATCAAGCTTTGACGGCCACTTGATTGGGCTTGGTGCGGTGTCGGATGTTATCGAGCATAGCGAGGCCGACAGTTGAGACAAGGCCGAGCACGCCGCAGATCAGCCAAGGAAATTGCAGCCACTGGATCGAGTGAGCGATGTCGTACATCCAACTGCCAAGGCCGTTGCCCAAGCTGCCGCCTACTGCCAGCGAGAGCATATTGACGCCGAAATAGGCACCTACAGCGCTGGGCGATGCCATTTCTGCGGTAACGGTCTGTTGGGTCGGAGAGATCAACATGCCGCCGATCGAATAGATGGCGATGCAGGTGAGGAAGAACCAGATATTTGTGGCGAACATGATGAATGCGAGGCCCGCGCTCATAACTCCCATGCCGATCCATAGGATGGTGAGGGGTTGAAACCAGCGTCCGAGGATGCGTACTAGCGGGTATTGCAACACCACGATCAGGCCCGAGTTGAGGGCGTACATCCAACCTACGCTATCGCTGGTGCCCGTCAGATCGGTGGCAACCAAGGGCAGCGTGATGTTGATCTGGGCCCAGAGGAACCAGAAGCCGATCAAGAGAATGGTGAAGATGATGAAATGGCGATCGTGGAAGGCGAGATTGATGCCAGCTACCATACTGCCGTCGCTCGAGGCAGCAGCCACTTTGGGCAGCATGGTGACCATCAGGAAGTAGTTTATGAAGAAGCAGCCTCCGGCACACAAGCAGACGAAAGAGAAGTCGGTTTTGAGCAATGCCGTGCCAACCAGCGGGCCAACGGTCATCCCTAATCCACCGACAACGCCAACAAGGCTATAGAAGCTGGCGCGGTTTTCGGTTGTGGTAAAAGCTGCGATCGCGGCACTGCGAGGCGCTTCAAAGAGCGCGCCGCCAAGCGCTGCCAAGACGCAGGATCCCATTAAAAGCCAGAAGTTGTCGGCCCAGGCCATCGCCGTGAAGCCGATGGCGCGCAAGAATAGGCCGTTGCAGATCAGCGATTTTGGGCCGATGCGGTCAGACAGCATGCCGCCGAATACGGCAAGGCCTTGTTGAGTGAACTGACGAACTGCTAAGACGATACCGATCGCACTGGCTGCCCAGCCTAGTCCATTGACATAATGGACCGAGATCAGTGGGATGACCATAAAGAAGCCGCCCCACATAAAAAATGTTGTGATGAGTGTGATGATAAGGCCCCGTTTACGCTCGCTTGGCGTTAACTCCATGGGTGGCCTCCTTGGGTCTAGGTAAGTAAGGTTCGTTCGGCCATTATAGTACAGGCGGGGAGCTCTCCGGTTTGATCTCTGCACTTTCGTCCGATCGAAAGCGGCTGTGGGCCGTGCAGAAAACAAAGCGCCTTGAAATATTTCCCGTTCTGATGCGGTATCTTTCAAGGCTTATTTGTAGGCGCTCGCAAAAAATAGGCCGGAAGTCGTAGAGCCTTGACCGAGCGACAGCCAGCACATTTCACTCGTGTTGAGTCGCCCAAACCCGCTGGTGCTGATCAAGCCTCTGACCTACTTTGCTTTGGCGAAGAGGCTGCTAGCCCTCATTCGGCTGCTAGCGCGTCCGCCTTCGGCTATCAACATCCTTTCCAACAAATGGCGGCTCTAGCTGCGCGCGCATGGAAAGCCTTCGGAATCGAGGAGAAACTAATAGACACGCTGCGGCGTCTAATCCGCTGGAATATTTCGCAGCTTCGACCTGAGCTGGGCCGCAGCTTGTTGTGGTGAGACCACGCTTCGCAGCCAAGCCTCACCACCCTTCGTCGATCGCGCTGGTCGGGCGTGGAATCGCTGAGCGCTTCGCTGAGCTTGGGCCCTCAGCCTTTCAGCCGCCTGCCTTGGGGCATAACAACCAAGGCGACTGCGATAATGGTGATAAGCATCCCGAGCAGGGCCAGCGGACTTAGGCGCTCGTTGAAGAGAATGAAGGCTTCGAGAGCGGTTGCAGGCGGCACAAGGTAGTAGAGACTCGAGACACGTGCCGCCGAGTTGCGGCTGATCAGCCACATCAATAGCAGGATGGCTCCGATCGAGAGCGCAATCACTAACCAGAGCATGGCGAAGATCAGTTCGTTTGTCCAAGTGATCTGACGGGTTTCAAACAGCAGTGCGAAGATCCACATGGCGAGACCGGCTGCGATGTATTGAATTGTGGTGCCAGGCACAAGCTGCATGGTGCTGCAGAAGCGGCGTTGGTAGAGATTGCCGAAGCTGGTGCCGAACAGGGCGATGATGGCGGCGGCCAGAGCGGCGGCGCTTAGGCCTTGCTCGGGGGCCGTGATTTTTTCGCCCACCACCAACGCTACGCCGATAAAGCCCAGAATGAAACCGATCCACTGGCGGCCTACTACTTTTTCGCCCAGAAAGGGCTGCGAGAGCAGTGCCGCGACGATGGGCTGCAGACCAACCACCAATGAGGTCATGCCCGAGGGCATGCCGAGCGCGATGGCCGAAAACACTCCGCCCAGGTAGACCGCGTGGATCAAGAGGCCAGAGATGGCGATATGGGCGATTTCGCGTGGGTTGCGCGGCCAACTGGCGCGTAGTAGGGCGCACAGCAGAAAACAGATCACGATGACGATCGAGAAGCGAACCGCTAAAAAGGTGAACGGCTCGATGGAGGGCAGGCCGTATTTGGCGCCGATAAAACCTGTGCTCCAAAGAAAAACAAAGATGCCCGGGGCGGCTTTGGCAAACCATTGACCGCGCGATTCGGGCGCGCTGTGAGAGTGCGTCATAGTCGAGATACTCGTATGGCTAGAAGGATGATGCTTAATTGTACTCGATCAGACGCGAGTCAGCGCATTAGGGCAGCAGGTCGCGCGCCAGTTGGAGGCGCGAACGGAGATCGCTGTCGTAGGGATTGAGCTCGACCGCACGTTCAAGTAGCGGGATGCCTTCGGTGTAGCGATCGAGACGCACCAGTGTCCAGCCGCGCGTCGCTAGGTACGCTGCACGTTGATCAGCTTCGCCTAGAACGTAGAAAACGCGTTCGCTCAGTTGGAGCGCTTCGGGGTGGTGGGCGTCGATAATTGCGCTGTAGAGCCAAGCTAAGTTGTTGAGCGCTTCGGCATCTTCGTTGTCGCGGTCGATCTGTTCGCGCAAGATGCGCTCGGCGAGGCGCAGGTCGATCTGGGCCGACTGGTTTTGCCCCATATTACGATAGAGCTGAGCGCGTTCGATCAAAACCGAGAAGTCGTTTGGGCTGATTGAGAGCGCGCGGTTGAAGTCGCGAAGCGCCGACTCTTGATCGTCTAGTTCGAGATGGGTACGACCGCGCCCTAAAAAGCTAAAGGCGTCGCGATCGTTTTGGGCGATCGAGGCATTGAAGTCGTGGAGCGCTTCTTCGAAGCGTTTGAGCGAGCGCAATACGTCGGCGCGTTCGGCCAGTGTGCTGGCATCGGGCGTGTGCTTGAGGGCGCGGTCGAAGTCGGCGATCGCCTCTGGATAGTGGGCCAGAATGCGATTTGCCATACCACGCATACGATAGATGACAAACTTAAGCTGATGAGCACGCGGGGCTAGGCGCAAAGCGCGATCCAAATCACGATGGGCATCGATCCAGCGGTTGAGCATGCCCATGAGCACACCACGTTGTGCCACAAGCTGGAAGGCGTGTGGTGTCCGATCGAGTTGCGACTGCACCTCGGCTAGTTGTTGATGCAGTTCTTGGCGATTTGGAGTGTCATTTGGATTCGGCATTGTGATCTTTGTGGCGCCCTGTCAGGTCCCTACGTTGTTAAACTTATCCTAATCGATTTATTCTTATTAATTCAGTATTGTATCACTATCTTGGCACATTCTTCGCATCAAAACGAAACGGCTTGTTTTGTTGCGAGTAATTCGCTCTAGCATAGCCAAATATCGATTGAGATGAATAATTTTTAATTATTTGAATATCCGAATGTTTGTGCTATAATACAAGTTGCGCAACGATGGGGCGAGGGTTTTGTTGTGTCTGAAAACCTATCGCCTCTTTGAGTTATTCCAGTCCCCATTGCGATCTGAGCCTAACAATTTCGCCTAGAACCGGTCCCCGAAAGGAATAATCTAGTACCGTGAGGAGAATAGAGTGGCTGTAAGTGAGTTTAGGGTCGCTGGTCAACACCGTTACACGCTTTCGTCGCCGTTTCGTTGGATCGTTTCACATATTGTTCGTTACCCTTGGCTGCCTGCAGCAGCGGTGCTGTGCGGCATCTGCTCGATCGGCCTGATGAGCTCTTCGGCTCTGCTGGTCGGGCGCGCTTTCGACTTAATCGCTTCTGGAAGCGCTACAGCTCAGGGGCTTTTGGCGATAGCGGGTGCGGTGTTGGGGGTTCGTTTGCTCCAGAGCGTGATCTCTCTGGGAAGCAATGCCTTTTTTGAGATGTTATCGCAGCGGCTCGAACGCGATTCGCGCGAAGAGCTGTACCTCAGTCTGCTTGGCAAGAGCCAAACCTTTCACAATCGACAGCAGGTTGGCGACATTATGGCGCGGGCGACCAACGATGTGCGTCAGTTACAGTTGATGATCAGCCCGGGCAGCAGCTTGATCTTTAGCTCGCTGATGAGCTTGTTGATTCCGATTGTGATGATGGGCTTTATCCACCCCGCTCTGCTACTTATGCCCTTGATATTTGTGACCTTATTTGGCTTTACCTTGCGGCGCTACACCGATAAGCTGAACCCGATTGTGGGCATGCAACGCATGCGTTTCGGTGTGATGAACGCAGGTTTGGCCCAGGCGATCAGCGGGATCGAGGTGGTCAAAGCCTATGCCCAAGAGCAAGCCGAGAAGGAGCGCTTTAATACCAACGCTTCCAGCTTGCGCGATCTATTGGTGCAACAAGGCCAAGTTCAAGCGCGCTATCTGCCGCTGCTGATTTTGGTTCTTTGTTATGCTCTCGGTTTTGCTCAAGCGCTCTATCTTTGGAATGTAGGCATGATTTCGATCGGCGATCTGATCGCCTTTATGAGCCTCTTCGATATGTTGCGCTTTCCGACCTTTATCTCGCTTTTCACCTTTACGCTTGTGCAGATGGGGATTGCGGGAGCCGAGCGCATTCTGAAGCTGATTACGGCAGAGACCGAGCTCGATGAGAATACCAGCGGCGTTTCGAAGCAGATCGAAGGCGCTATTCGTTTTGAGAACGTTTCGTTTGCTTATGGCGACAAAACGATTTTGAGCGATATTTCGTTTGAAGCCAAGCCGGGCGAGACGATTGCGATTGTAGGTCAGACCGGAGCGGGCAAAACCACTCTCACCCGTTTGGTCAATCGCACCTACGATACCAGTGCTGGCCGAGTACTGATCGATGGTGTTGATGTGCGTAACTGGAGTCTAGAGACCTTACGCTCACAGATCAGCACGATCGAGCAAGATATCTTTCTGTTTAGTCGCTCGATCGCCGATAATATCGCGTTTGGGGCAGCTGGCAACGCTACGCGCGAACAGATCGAGCTGGCTGCTAAGCAGGCCCAAGCCCACGACTTTATTATGCAGCTTCCCGACGGCTACGATACCGTGATCGGCGAGCGCGGTGTGACCCTTTCTGGCGGACAGCGCCAACGTTTGGCGATCGCGCGCGCCTTCCTGACCGATCCGCGCATTTTAGTGCTTGACGACTCGACCAGCGCGATCGATAGCGCAACCGAAGACCAGATTCAGCAGGCCATGCGGCGGATTCTGAAGGGCCGAACCACCTTGCTGATCACCCACCGTATTTCGCAGATCCGCTGGGCTGATCGCATCTTGGTGCTGAAGAACGGTCGCTTGGTTGATCAAGGTGATCACGATACGTTGTTGGAGCGAAGCGAAGCATATCGACGCATTTTTGCGCGGTATACGACATAGGAGCAAGCAGCATGGGCTTTGTGATGGATGGGTTGGATGCTGAGGCCTATGATCGCAGTTACGGCGATGGCGTGCTGTTGCGGCGTATTCTTGGCTACTTCCGATCTCGAGCAAAAACGATGACTTTAGTGGCCGTGATGGTGGTGCTGCAAAGCATGTTCGATACAGCGACGCCGATTTTGATCAGCCGCAGCATCAACCAGTTACAGCAAGAAGCGGCGCCAAGCGTGATGATCGGCTTGATCGTGGTCGTGTTGCTGATGGGTGGCTTGAGCTGGCTGTGCAACTTTGTGCGCCAGAGCAACTCGGCGCGCGCGGTCAGCGATGTGGTTCTGAGCCTGCGGCGCGATGCCTTTGCGGCCGTAATGCAGCGCGACATGTCGTTTTACGATAGCTATGCTTCGGGCAAGATCGTAAGCCGCGTCACCTCTGATACCGACGATTTCGCAAGTGTTGTGACTCTGACCATGGATCTCTTGAGTCAGCTCTTGCTGGTATTGATCATATCTGCGGCCCTGTTTTTTATCAATTGGCGTTTGGCCCTGATTATGGTCGCCATCACGCCCTTGGTGTTTGCGGTCGCTTTGAGTTACCGCAAAATCGCGCGCCGAAACCTGCAACGCGCCCAGCGGATGCGGGCCAATGTCAACACAACCATTCAAGAGACGATCAGCGGCATCAGCGTGGCAAAAAGCTTTCGCCAAGAGCAGGCCATCTTCGATGACTTCAACAAAACCAACAAACAAGCCTATCGCGTTATGTTGCTGAGCGGCCTTGTGATGACCAGTATCTTCCCGACCTTGGGCATTCTAGCTGGCCTCGGTTTGGCAGCGATCGTCTACTTTGGCGGTTTGCAAGTGCTGGCTAACACCGTATCGCTTGGCGATTGGTTCTTGTTTGTGCAGAGCTTGGCGATTTTCCTCTTCCCCATGACCAGCATCGCTTCGTTTTGGAGCCAGTTTCAGCAAGGCTTGTCGGCTAGTGAGCGCGTCTTCGCTCTGATCGATGCCGAACCGAAGGTGGTTCAAAGCGATAATCAGCCAGTGGACAAGCTGCGCGGCGAGATCGTGTTTCAGCATGTGCGCTTCGCCTACAAAGAAGGCGAGTGGGTCTTGCCCGACTTCTCGTTGCACATTCCGGCGGGTCAAACCATTGCGGTGGTGGGCCATACCGGCGCGGGTAAATCGAGTTTAGCCAGGCTGCTGGCACGTTTTTATGAATTTCAAGAGGGCAAGATCTTGATCGATGGGCGCGACATTCGCAGCTTCGATATCCAAGATTATCGTCGCCAGCTTGGTATCGTGCCCCAAGTGCCTTTCCTGTTTGAAGGCACGGTAGCTGACAATATCCGCTATGGGCGGCCCGACGCCAGCGACGCCGAGGTCGAAGAGGTGGCTCGCCATATCGGCCAAGGCGAGTGGATCGACGATCTGCCCGAAGGTTTGGCGACCCAAGTAGGCGAGCGCGGTGCGCGCCTCTCGCTGGGTCAGCGCCAGTTGGTAGCTATGGCGCGTGTATTGTTCGGCGATCCCTCGATCGTGATCCTCGACGAAGCGACCGCCAGCATCGACCCCTTTACCGAGGCCCAGATCCAAGAGGGTTTGGATACGGTTTTGGAAGGGCGCACCAGCATTGTGATCGCCCACCGTCTTTCGACTGTGCGCAATGCCGACCGCATTATTGTGCTGCAGGGCGGCCGCATCATCGAAGAGGGCACCCACGACAGCTTGATGGCTCAGGGCGGCCACTATGCCGAGCTCTACAACACCTACTTCCGCCATCAATCGCTCGAATACATCGAGCAGGTCGGTAAGATCGCCTAGTTTCGCAGCCGTTTCGCACAAAGCGAGCGAGCGATCTGTGATAGCGTTTCCTGTAGCGCTCTGGCGGTAGTTTCCCTAGCTCCCATGCGGTCCTCAGCGCGTCCGCCTACGGCTATCAGGGTCCTGCTCACCCATTCAGCGCGTCGAACAGTTCGCAGCGAAGGCTGCGAACTGCCTTGTGCCTAGCGTTGGCGATTCTTCGTTTGATAGCGAATCCAACTGAACACGTTGTGCTTTTGGCCTTCGGCAGAGCGGAACGTGACTCTTTTTGTTGTGTGAACTGTCGCGCAACAGCGCGACAGTTCACACAACTCTTTCCTCGGCCTGTTGTTTTTCTAAGTTGCGGTTGATCTGGTTGTGTTGTTTGCTTTCGGCAACGCGAAAGCATTTTAGATTCTGGATACGGCTTCGTTGCACAGATAGCAGCCTCGTTTGTTGGGCGGGATGTTGGTAGCCGTAGGCGGACGCGCCAAGCAAGGAATGGAAGGGAAAGACCTCGCTGCCGCCAGCTGAGGAAAGGAAGGAGACGAGAGAGCTTGCACACGATCGCGTACAAGCTCTCTCGTCTCCTTTGCAGCGCTACAAAAGCTAACGCGCCTTAAAAACCGTTGAGCTTGAGCCACTCGCCGAAGCGCTCGATCCAGCTTTCGGTCGGCAGGCCGGTTTTGAACATGCCAAAACCGTGGCCACCTTGAGCGTAGATATGCAGCTCGGCCGATTTGCCCGCCTCGCACCAGGTGTTGTAGAGCGGGATACAAGCGCTGCGTGCGAAAGCGTCGTCGCCAGCGACCGCGATAAAGATCGGCGGCGCATCGGCGGGCACTTGCGCAACCGGGTAGGGCGCAGGATAGATCGGGGCGGCGAAGGCTGGGCGCGCTTGGGCGTCGTATTGCGAAGCCACGCCGATCGTCAGCACGCCACCCGCCGAAAAGCCCATCACACCGACGCGCTCCGGGTCGATGCCCCACTCGGCTGCGCGCTGGCGCACCACCCGCATGGCCTGCAAACCATCGTCGATCGCGATCTGCATATACTCGGGGAAGAGCTTCTCGCGCACCTGCGGATCGCTCATATTGCGCTTCAGCGTCTCTTGGAAGGCATCGTCGTCGGCGGGCGTTTGGATCACACGGTAGCGCAGCACAAAGGCGGCGATGCCGCGCTCGTTTAGCCAACGGGCCACGTCGTAGCCTTCGTGATGAATGGCGAGCAGATGGAACGCGCCGCCCGGGGCCACAACCACGGCTGTGCCAGTTGCGCGCTCGGCTTCGGGCAGAAAGACTTCGATGCTGGGTTCTACGACGTTGCGAACAATCGTGATTTTAGAAGGAGAGTGGTTGTGCGTTTCGGTTTCGGGGTTTTGCCATTGCCAATTGCCGGGCACACCATCGGGCCAAATGGGAATTCGAGCATGTGTAGTCACAGCTGCATCCTTGCATATTCAACAGAAATGGCGGGTACTCCCACAGTATACGCCGTTTAGGCCCAAGCACCAAATTGGTCATTTGTACAATTGCGACCCTCTAGGCTGGGTGTTACAATCAAACGCAAGTTCTAGTTGGACACACTCCCTCTTTCGCCAAGCCAGCAAAGCTGTCCTCTATCCCTAGGAGTAGATTGTATGAGCAGTGAGATACAGTTCGTGCGCGGTACTTGCCCTCACGATTGTCCCGATACATGCGCCACTATCACCGAAGTTAAAGATGGTACCGCGATTCGTTTTTATGCCGACCCTCAACATCCCTTTACTCAAGGCTGGCTCTGTGCCAAAGTGCGCCCGTACCTCGAACGGGTCTATGCCGAAGACCGCTTACTCTACCCCATGCGGCGCATCGGCCCCAAAGGCAGCGATCAGTGGCAGCGCATCAGTTGGCAAGAAGCCCTCGACGAGATCAGCAGCCGTTGGAAGGCCATCATCGAGCAGTACGGCCCGGCGGCGATTCTGCCTTACTCCTACAGCGGCACGCTCGGCGTTTTGCAAGGAACCGTTGCTTCGGAACGGCTTTGGAACCGCATGGGCGTCAGCGGGCTCGAGCGCTCGATCTGTGGCGCTGCCGCTGAAACCGCCGTCGAAATGACGCTGGGCGCTCGCTGGGGCGTCGATGCCGCCGATGTCATTCATAGTAAGCTGATCATCATTTGGGGTGCCAACCCGGCCAGCACCGGGCCGCACTTTATGCCCTTCTTGCGCCAAGCCCAAAAGAAGGGTGCTTATGTGGTTGTAATCGATCCGCGCCGCAGCTTAACCAGCAAGTCGGCCGATCTGCATATTCGCCCGCGTCCTGCTAGCGATGGCGCGCTCGCGCTCGGCCTGATGCATGTGATCTTTGCCGAGAACCTACACGACGAAGCTTGGCTCGAAGCGCACAGTCTGGGCTGGCGCGAACTGCGCGAGCGCGTGGCTGAGTTCCCGCCCGAGCGCGTCTCTGAGATCACAGGCGTGCCGGTCGAAACGATCGTCGAGCTGGCTCGCCGCTACGCCACCACCAAACCGGCTCTGCTCAAGAGCGCCGACGGCATTCAGCGCCACACCAACGGCGGCCAGACCTTCCGCGCGCTCTGCTGTCTGCCCGCTGTGGTCGGCCAATACGGTGTGTTGGGCGGTGGCCTCAGCTATAGCACAGGTGGCTACGGGCGCTTCGATGGCGAGGCGATCAGCCATGCCTCGGAGTGTCCGCCCCAACCGCGCATCATCAATATGAATCGCTTGGGCGCGGCCCTCACAGGCGAGGTGCAAGATCCGCCGATTATGTCGCTGTTTGTGTTCGCTGCTAATCCGGTCGCTTCGGCTCCCAACGCAGGCAAGATCGTGCAAGGGCTGCTGCGCGAGGATCTGTTTACGGTCGTTCATGAGCAGTTTATGACCGATACGGCGCGCTACGCCGATATTGTGCTGCCCGCTACCACGCAGCTCGAACAGCTCGACCTGCACAAAGCCTACGGACACCGCAATCTGCACATCAACTTGCCCGCGATCGCGCCGCTGGGCGAGGCTGTCTCGAACTGGGAACTGTCGCGCCGCCTTGCCAGCGCGATGGGCTACACCGAGCCATGGCTGCACCAAGAGCCAGAAGAGGTCTTGGAAGAGATTCTTGAAGCGACCCGCAAGCTCAATCCGCACTACAAGGGTATCACGCTCGAGCGCCTGAAGGCCGAAGGATCTGTGCCTTTAACGCTGACCGAACAGAGCCGCATTCCCTTTGCCAATGGCTCCTTCCCGACGCCCTCAGGCAAGGTCGAGCTTTACTGCGAAGCCGCCAAAGCCTACGGGCTCGATCCTCTGCCGAACTATGTCGAGCCGGATGCATTCGCCCAACTGCGCCAACGCCGTAAGCAGGCTGACGATGGCGAAGAGAACGCGCCTTCGATCATTTTGATCTCGAGCGCTTCGCACCACTTCGTCTCGTCGACGATGGGCAACCAGCCCAGTCTGCGCCGCAAAGAGGGCGAGCCGTTTGTCGAGATCAATCCTGAAGATGCGGCGGCGCGCGGCATCGTCACGGGCGACCGTGTGATCGTCGAGAACTCGCGCGGCTGGTGCGATCTACGCGCGATTGTGACCGACGATGTGCCCCCCGGCGTGGCGGTCGCACCCAAAGGTCAGTGGGCCAAACTCTCGCCCAGCGGTCGCAATATCAACTGGACGACCTCCGATCAGATCGCCGATCTGGCTGGACAGAGCAGTTTCCACTCGAATGTGGTCGCGATTCGACGCGCGTAATGCTCTAAACAATTGCGAAATCTAGCTTAATGTTCTGTCATATTTCTTCAAAATTCCGCTTGACTCGGTAAACTACAATTAATCAGAAAAAGGTGAATATGCTGATAGCGTATTCACCTTTTCGCTATTTTTTAATTTATTTTTCTCATAAGGTTATAAATTCGTATGATTGATGGCGTAGAATAGTCACGATTTGGTAATCTTTCATATGAAAAGATTGTTAACACTGTAGCGCCTTCCCTTTCTAAGAGATAAAGAACCTGCTCTCTATCCACGAGATGGGAATTTGTAATAGAGATCCCTACCACTGACGGAGCATGTATGGCTAATCGCACCAACCAATCTTTGCTTTCGCCTGATCGGCCAACTCGCTATACTAGGCAGGCAACAAAATGGTTTCGCTTTTATAGCTTGTTAGTTATTTTCGTTTTTGTTGCCTCATCTTTGCCCGGCCTGATTCAAGCGGCTGCTTCAGATCTGAGTGTGTCGGTCACCGACACCAAAATGACGGCGGTCTCTGGCGAGCAGTTAACCTACACCGTTCAAGTAAGCAACAATTCAAGCAGCGCGATCACGGCGGATATCGTGCTGATACTGCCCGACCAAGTGACTTTTGTGGCGGAGAGTCTCCCAAGCATGCACAGTGGCAACCAACTTACTTGGAGCGGATTCTCGCTTAGCCCAGGTGGAACTTCCTTTATCTTCGTGGTTGCCAATGTGCAGTCTGGTCTGTCAGTAGGTACAGCCTTAGAAACCAGTTTGCTTGTAACCGATATAGCTGATAACACCACAATCAGCGCGAGCGATCTGACCTATGTTGAAGCGCCGGCTGTGCAGTTCGATCCAGCTTCCGTCGACTTTGGTGCTGTTAATGTCGGCTCGACCAGTGCGGCCCAAGCTGTTACGCTCAAGAATAATGGAAGCGCTCCGTTAACAATCTACTCGATCAGCACGGCTGCCCCATTTAGCGCTACAAACGTTAACTGTCCGATAGCACCAGCTACCCTAGCGGGCAATGCCGAGTGTACGATCAATCTGACCTTCAGCCCGACCGTAGCTGGCTCAGCCAACGGCAGCCTGTCGGTTGTAGATAACGCCGCTGGTAGCCCGCATACGCTGAGCCTCAGCGGTGTTGGCGCTCAAGCAGCTCTCTCGCTCAGCACAAACACGCTCGCTTTTGGCGATGTGCCAGTCAACGGTAGCAGCAGCCTCACCTTCGATATCACTAATAGTGGCAACGCTTCTTTGGAGATCTCGGACATCTCTTCGTCTGCTGGTGTGTTCACCACCACCACCAACTGTGTCACGACCATTCCGGCGGGCAATAACTGTACCGTAACGGTGACCTTTGCTCCGACCGCAACGGGAGCGCAAAACGCCACGATTTCGATCACCTCGAACGCGCCAGGTAGCCCGCATACGGTCAACGTGAGCGGCACGGGTGTGCAGGCAGGCATCTCGCTCAATCCCACTAGCTTGGCTTTTGGCGATGTGCCAGTCAGCGGTAGCAGCAACCTCACCTTCGATATCACCAACGATGGCGATGCTCCCTTGGTGATCTCGGGCATCTCTTCGTCTGCTGCTGTGTTCACCACTACCACCAACTGTGTCACGACCATTGGGGCGGGCAATAACTGTACCGTAACGGTGACCTTTGCTCCGACCGCTGCAACTACTTACAACGCCACGATCACAATTAACTCGAATGCACCGGGCAGCCCGCATACAGTAAACGTGAGCGGCACCGGTATCGCTGGTGAGTTGACGGCCTTGCCAAGCCCCTTGAATTTCGGCAATATCGAGGTTGGTTCAACAGACTCCGACGCGATCACCCTAACCAATACAGGTAGCGATGCTCTTACACTCAATACCGTCACCCTGACTGGATCGTCTGTTTATAGCATCGCAAGCAATAGCTGTACGCTTCCCGTCACCCTCAATGTAAACGATAGCTGTGATATAATCATCTCGTTTGCACCGACGGGCCCGCAAGCCTTCAATGCTACGCTGGTGGCGACACCCGCGAGCGGCCCAGAGCTCAACGTTCCGATCACTGGTACCGGCCAGCAGGCGGTTTTGGAGGTTACTCCCGCGGCTGTTACCTTTGCCGATCAGATCATCAACACGACCAGCGGTGTGCAGAACGTCACGCTTCGCAATAGCGGTAATTTGCCGTTCAACCTTACAGGCTTTGCGGTTGGAAGTCCGTTCGATATCGATAATGCGAACACAACCTGTAGCACGAGCACGGGCCTTAACGCCGATGATAGCTGTGTCATAGCTCTGACCTTTACACCTACTAGCACAGGTCCTCACTCCTCCAACCTTGGCATCGCTCACGATGCATCTGCTCCGGCTAGCCCGGTCGACGTTGCCTTGACTGGCACGGGTATCGAACCCAAGATCAGTCTGAGCCCGGCAAGCCTTGATTTTGGCAACCAAGAGCTTAATACAACCAGCTTGGGTCAGACGGTAACCGTTGCCAATACGGGCAGTGGTGATCTCACCATCACTGGAATCAGCGTACCATCTGGCTTTGTTCAAAGCTCAACCTGTGATACGACCTTAGCTGAGGGCGCGACTTGTACGATCACTGTACAATTCAAGCCGACCACGCTTGGCAACCAGAGCGGCACCTTAACCGTCGCTAGCAACGCTGTTTCAGGTGGAAACAGTGTTGACCTGAGCGGTACTGGTGTGCAGGCAGCTATTCAGCTCAGCCCGACCAGCTTTGATTTTGGCAATGTCAATGTGGGTGAAAGCGCTACCCAAACGCTGACGATCACCAACAATGGCACCCATCCATTGACCATTAACACTATCTCGGTGAGCGGCGACTTCAGTTATAACAATGTTGATTGTCCGCTGGCTCCGGCAAGCTTGGCCGAAAATACAAGCTGTACGATCGAGCTGACCTTCCAGCCAAGCTCGTCGCGCGCGGTCACGCAGCAATTGACAATCAGTAGCAATGCTCCCAATAGCCCGCATAGTGTCCCGCTCGCGGGTACTGGCATCGCTTCTGAATACGCTTCGACCCCGACCCCCAATTCGACGATCACGATGTCGAGTGTCTTCAATCAGAGCAACTCGGTTGTTATTAAGGTTCAGAACACTGGCTCTGCGAATCTGACCGTCAGCGCGCCCAGCGAAACGATCGCTGCGCCGTTCAGCGTTTCGCCGAATACCAGCTTTAGCGTTGCGCCCAACGCAAGCCAGGATATCGTGGTGACCTGTACGCCGACCGAGGCAGGGCCGTATACCCAGACCCTGACCTATACCAGCAATGCGCCCAACCAGCCGACTGCTGTCTACAACATTAGCTGTACCGGTACTCCTGCGCCGACCGCTGGTTTCAGCTCGAACCCGGCACCCGGCAGCACGTGGCACATCGGCAATCCCTTCGCTGGTTTTAACAGTAGCGGCAATATCGTGATCAAAGAGACCGGCACCGCTGATCTGGTGGTCGACTTGGCTGGCGGTTCGCTGGCTACGGCCATCACTGGCCCCAACGCCGACGAGTTCACCATCACAGCGCCGGGCAACTTCCCGCTGACGATCAGCGACGGTGGCGAAGATGGACGCATTACCGTTCAGTGTACGCCCACTGCGATGGGTCTGCGCACTGCGACCTTGACTCTGACCACCAACGATCCGAGTCAGCCGACAGTGAGCTATACCTTGACCTGCCAGTGGCGAACGAGCAGCTCTTACACCGTCTATTTGCCGATCGTCAAGCAAGAGCAGGGTGTTCAGCCCGGCATGCCTGACCTGATCGCCAAGTTGAATGTCAGCACGCTTACCCTGAAGGCTGGCGAGCCTGTCGGTATCAGCGTAACGGTCACCAACCAAGGCACGGCTCCGGCTAGCGAATTCTGGGTTGACCTCTATATCAATCCTTCGGCGGCGCCGACCGGTCCGAACCAGCCCTGGAACGAACTCTGTACGCTCGATCCCTGTTATGGTATCGCTTGGTATGTTAGCCAGACGATCCAGCCCGGCCAAAGCATCATCCTTACCTCGGAGCCTGATAGCTACTATGCCGATAACACGATCTGGAACGGTAGCTTCGCTCCGGGCACCAGCGACCTCTATGTCTATGTCGATAGTTGGAACCCAACCGTTGCAACGGGCGCTGTTGTAGAATCCGACGAGGGCAACAACCGTGACGAGATTCACGGATTGAAGGTGAGCGGTTCGTTGACATCTAGCAACGATCTCCGCCGTGCTGATAAGCTGCCAGAGCGACCTGTTCGCCCCTAGACTGCCTCATCGCACGGAAACGCACGCTATGCATCACCTCAAAACAGGGGTGATGCATAGCATGGCTTTAAGCCAGAAAACACGAGCAGTACCCCAGAAATAGGGTATCCTTAAAGATATGGACATAATCTGATGAATGAGGTTGTGTCTAGGCCGATAACAACACAGAGGAGAGAAATGCTATGCGACGACAACTTACCAGCTTCTCACTCGTCGTTTTAGGTTTATGTTTGATGTTTGGCAGCATGTTTGTATCGGTCGAAGCACCGGTAGCGGTGGCTGGCCCTGCACTTGCTCCTTCACCCCGCCCACCAGTTGCTCGGCCTACAAGCGCGCCAAGCCAACCAAGCAACCCAAGCGACGACAAAGACAGCGGTCGCTCTCGCTCTTCAGGAATGGTTGCCTATGGTCGCCTAACGGGCACCATTATCGATGCGACAACGGGCGCTCCGGCTCCCGGCATTACGCTGGATATCAACGGCACCCTTGTGACCAGCGATGCCAACGGCAACTACGACACTTGGTTGCCCCAGGGCACCTACACCGTTAATTTGCGTCTTGCCTCCGAGCAGGGAACCCCGCTGCAAGGCCCGCAAGCCGTTGAAGTACGCGCCGAAGACACCACCATTCAGCATCTCTACTTCAGCAGCCCGGCTGCGCCGACCGAGGTTATGGCCGATCCGACGCCTGATGCAGAGATCCAGCCGATCGGCGAGATCTTGCCCGCTCCGGTCAATGAGCTGCCCAGCACCAGCGTTGGCTCCGATAGCAAGCCGAGCAGCAGTGCGAGCGTGGCCAGCTCGACCGAAAGCAGCCCCAACCATTTGCCGAGCACCAGCATCGCCGATAACGGCGGCTGGTTGTGGTTTGGTTTAGGCGGTGTTTGTTTGGTGCTGGGTGCGATCGTTGGCATGTATGGCAATACTAACAAGACCAAACGAGCTTCCAAGCGCAACGCACGCCAGCGCGCAGCCGATCGCAAACGAGCAGCCTCGAACGAGCGCTTCTTGCGCGATCTGCTCGACGAAGATCCCGACGCCTAAGCGCTTCTTGTTACAAGCTAGCTTTAGAAAATCCCTCTTCTTGCTCTCAGGAAGAGGGATTTTGCTTTTGCGCTAAGCCAAAGCTCAAGGTGCGAGCTGTAGCATACGAAACCGTTTGCCGGAGCTTGGGCGGCTTGGTCTCTAGTTCCAATTCGATCTCAACCGCGTCCGCCTACGGCTACAAACGGCCCGCCCTCCAAGCGGAGGCTCTCGCTCTCTGTTTGCGTTGATTGGCGCTGCTATCGCTGCTGGCGTAGAGGGTGCTTTGCGGCAGCGCGTAACATTGCTTCTTTGCGTGGCAGCGTTACAGCAGCGAAAGGCAACGCTGGTGCTGCATAGGTAAGCATTGAGCAGATCGCAGCGCCAGCAGCAACATGCCTCTTGGTTGTGGTGAACGACTTGGTAGCCGAAGGCGGACGCGCTAAGGCCCTCTCTTGGGGAAAAGAGCCTTTCCGCCTTATTGTTCGACAAGAGGGTGTTGATTTTGGGCAAAGCGATAGACACAATCTGTTTTTATCTTCTACAATGATCATTATTGTGACTAGGCTAGTTAAGGAGGTGAGTATGTTTCGGCAAGACTACATTCTGCGCTTGATTCAGCAATTTGGAGTGGTTTGGGCCCAACTGGTCAAACAATTGCAGGCTGGGCTCTTTCCCTCAACGCGCCTCTCGCTGAACCTAGCCTATAAACAACTGCTCGGAATCGAGCCCGAGCAGGTGCGGATCTGGGATTCGCACACAATGCTCAGCCGTATGCAGTTTGGGGTCGAGCCGGAATATGGTCGCGATCGCAGCTTGGTGCTGAGCGCTTTGCTGACGATCGAGAGCGATCTGATGCAAGAAGATGGCGATGAAGAGGGCGCCGCTCTGATGCGCCAATATGCGCTCGATCTTCTGCTTGCGGTGCATTTGCAGTTCCCCGAGGCTGAGCTGCCCGATTACACACCCTCTGTTGAGAGCTTGCTGCAAGACTTGGCAGATTTCAAGCTTTCTCGCGATACCTACCACCTTCTGATGCGTTATTTCGAGGCTAAGGGCGATTTTGCAAAGGCTGAAAACGCGCTCTACGACTGGCTGGAAGATGCCGATGCTACGCTCGGGCTGAGCGAAGGGCGAGCGTTTTATCTGCGCCTGAACGCTCGCAGCGACGAAGAGCTAGAAGCGGGCGACTTTTCGCGCGAGGAAGTGAAAAGCGGTTTGCGTGGGCTAGAAGCGCGCTTTCAAGCGACATAAAGGCGGCCCCATGAACTTCACAGGGCCGCCAATGACGCTCGTATGCTTTCGGCTTTGTGTGCTTGTAGATACGCCGAACAGCAGACGGAGTAGAGACACCGCCTGCTGAGGGCTAGACTATGGTTTGTGTTTAGCGCAGTTCATAGGTTACCTGAACCTGCAGGCTGATGGTCTGCTCGCCGGGCTGAACAGCTAGCTTAGCGTTGCCAGTTGCCATTTCGGCTGCGTAGGGGATGGGCAGAACCGGTGTGCTGCCGATGCTCTCGGTGACGACCAAGACCTGACCGATGCTACCGCCGCTGGCTTGGGCCAACTGCTCGGCCTTCTGCTTGGCGGCCTGCAGAGCCTGCTCGCGAGCCTGAGCCTCGAAGCTGCTTGTATCGGCCACGCTCAAGCTAATGCCGTAGACTTGGTTTGCGCCAGCCTCAACGACCTTATCAAGCAGATCGCCAGCTTGGGCCAAGTTGCGAATGGTCACGTTCAGGGTGTTGCTGACCTGATAGCCGTTGATGCTGCTGCCATCTTCGTTGTAGCGCGGGAAGATGCTCAGGCCGCTGGTCTGCAGATCCTTCTCATCGACGCCCAGCTCCTTCAGCTTGGCGATCACGGCTTCCATCTGAGCGTTGTTGGCATCTAAAGCTTCTTGTGTGCTGGCACCGTTGGTTTGAACACCGATCTGTACGTTGGCGGTATCAGGGGTGGCTTTCACCTCGCCCGTACCGATCACAGTGATCTGGCGCGAACCATTCACACCAGTTTGGGCTGCTGAAACGGGACGGCTCAGCAATACGCCAAAGATACCACCCAACAGCACGAAGACCAAAGCACCGATTATCAAAGCAAGCGAAAGCATACGATTGGTCATGATAAAGCTCCTCTAATGTCCTAAGGTCGATCAGTTATCGACCTCGTTTGTTGTTACCACTCTCCAGACGACAAGGGTTGCAAAAAGGTTCCATCATGCAAAAACGGGTTCCAGCGCATTGGCCGGAACCCGTTTTTTGGCTGTGTACCAAAGTGGAACTTGCCTCTTTTGTTGTGTGAGATTTTGCGCTGCAGCGCAAAATCTCACACAACCCTTTTCTCACTTTTCGTTGCTCCACCTTGCGAGGCAGAGAGAATGTACGTTTTTGATTTGGTTTTAGAACACTAGAGACGCTCTGCGATCGATTTGGCTTGGGTGAAGAGCAGCAGATAGTCGGGGCCGCCAGTTTTGCTGTCGGTGCCGCTCATGTTGAAGCCGCCGAAGGGATGCACGCCGACCAGAGCGCCGGTGCACTTGCGGTTGATGTACAAGTTGCCGACGTGGAAGTCGTCGCGGGCGCGCTCGATGTTGAACATCGACTTGCTGTAGAGCGCACCGGTCAAGGCGTATTCGGTGCCGTTGGCGATCGCCAGGGCATCGTCGAAGTCTTTGGCCTTGATAACGCTCAGCACTGGGCCGAAGATCTCTTCCTGAGCGATACGGGCGTTGGGGGCAACGTCGCCGAAGACGGTCGGCATAATGAAGTAGCCGCCATCTTCCAAGAGGGCATGGTCGATCACTTCGCCACCTGTCAGCAAGGTCGCCTCTTTCTGGCCGATCTCGATGTAGGAGCTGATCATATCGAAGGCGCGCTTATCGATCACAGCGCCCATATTGACGTTCGGGTCGGTCGGATTGCCGACGCGCAGCTTGCGCACGCGCTCGACGACCTTTTGTACAACCTGATCGTAGACCGATTCGACGATGATGGCGCGCGAACAAGCGCTGCACTTCTGGCCTTGGAAGCCGAAAGCGCTGGCGACGATGCCTTCGGCAGCAGCTTCTAGATCGGCGCTATCGTCAACGATGATAGCGTCTTTACCGCCCATTTCGAGGATCAGGCGCTTGATGCCCAACTGGCCGGGATGGTGTTTGCCAGCACGCTCGCTGACGCGCAGACCGATCGCCTTGGAGCCCGTGAAGCCGATGAAGCGGGTCAGCGGGTGATCGACCAAGGCATCGCCGATCTCGCCGCCCGGGCCGGGCACGAAGTTGACCACGCCGGGGGGCAGACCAGCCTCTTCCAAGATCTCGACCAACTTGGCGGCGATCACCGGGGTGCGCTCGCTGGGCTTGAAGACCACGGTGTTGCCCACGACCAGAGGAGCGACCACGAGGTTGGTAGCGATCGCCAAGGGGAAGTTCCAGGGCGGAATGGCGACACCAGCGCCGAGCGGCAGATAGCGGTAATCGAGGTGTTCGCCCTCGTAGAAGGTCGGGGTATGATCGCGACCCTGAAGCTCGAGGGCTTGGCGGGCGTAGAATTCACAGAAGTCGATCGCTTCGGCCACATCGGCATCGGCCTCAGCCCAAGTCTTGTTAGCCTCATAGATCATCCAAGCGGCCAACTCGAGCTTGCGGCGGCGCATAATGGCGGCGGTGCGCAGCAGCACGCGAGCGCGCGCATCGACCGGAACGCGCTTCCACTTGTCGAAGGTCTCGTGCGCATTTTGCATAGCGCGGTTGACCAACTCGACATCGGCCTGCGACATCACGCCGACTACCTGCTTGGGTTTGGCCGGGTTGAGAGAGCTATCGGTCTTTTCGGTGAAGATGCGCTCGCCGTTGATGATCAAGGGATAGGTTTGACCCAACTGGCCTGCGACTTCGCGTAGCGCTCGCTGCATCGAAGCGTGGCGATCACCACTGAAATCACCAAATGGCTCATTACGATATGGAGGAAGCATTCTATCTGAACCTTTCGCGTAAGAAAATGAAGGAGTAGTCTTAAACCTATTATAGCACGCTAGGCTGTTGTGCTCACTCTTGCCTAACGTCGCTTTGGCCAGCCTTATTCGCACACGAAAGTCTGCTCCCTGAGCGAGTGAAGGGCAGCAGTCAGGCCTCTTCTCATTTGTGGGCGGAGAGGTCTCAACCCTCCATTCGGCTTCTAGCGCGTCCGCCTACGGCTACCAACATCCTTTCCAAACATGCGGCTTCTTGTCTGCCTGCACCCAAGCGCCCCCTGAAAAACCAGGTGTGCGGATTTCGTGTTACTGGGCCTTCGGCAGAGCGGAACATGACTACTTTTCACAACTCTTTCCCCGGTTTTCGTTTTCCTGCACTGAAAGAGTACAAGTCTTTTAGCGGATTTGCTATCACCACACAAAAGACCGTTCCCCGAGCTTGTCGAAGGGAACGGTCTTGCGCTGTCTGTGCTGCCTCTTGCAGGCTTATTTAGGGCGCGACGGTTTGTGGGTCTCCATCGAGCGCTGCCGCGAGCTGCGGCGTAACTAGGTCGATTGCGTAGGGAATGCTGAGAGCGGTGGCGTAGATCAGCGCTGGGCCAGCCATATCGCTCTGGCCGGAAGAATCGAGGTAGAGAGCGCGGCCTTCCTTGACGACCTTGAGCTGCTGATAGATCGCGTTCTGTTCGAGTGTGGCCCGCTCACTTTCAGAGAGCGTCCAGATCAACACATCAACATCGAAGAGATCGAGGCGCTCGGGGCTGATCGAGCCATAGAACGAATCGCCAGCGATCTCTGCCAGCTCTTGGGGCAGTTGGAAGCCGAGCGCTGTCAGGAAGCGTTGGCGCTCGTGCTGCGGCCCCGAGAAGAGAAAGTCGCTTCCCGAGAAGCTGGGCATGGCGACAACGGCCGATTTGCCAGCGAACTGGGGGTACTGGGCGCGGGCCTGCTCGTAGCGCTGGCTGACCTCGGCGACGACACGCTCGGCGAGCTGCTCTTTGCCGAGCGCTTTGCCGATCAGCTTGGTCTGCTCATCCCAAGGCATGCCCATGCTGACGTAATCGCCGCTCTGAGCTAGGGTCGGCGCGATCTGACTGAGCAGATTGTATTCGTCTTCGCTGATGCCGGCCGACACAGCCAAGATCAGATCGGGCTGGAGGGAGGCGATCTTTTCGAGATTGAGTTCGCCGAAAGCCATATTGAGCAGTTCGGGTTTGGCACCGCCGAGTTTGGGCTCTGCCCAAGGCCAGATGCCGTTGGGCTGCTCGCCGAACCAGTAGCGCACCGCGATCGGCACGCTGTCGAGGGCCAGCATGGCGTCGCCATCGGTGTAGCCGAGCGCGATCACACGCTCGGGCGGGGCCGGAATGATGGTTGTGCCGAACTGATGCTCGATGCTGATCGGATAGTTGGCCTGGCTGGCTTGGCCGCCCAGCTTCGCGGCGATGGTCGGTACGAGCTGTTCGACGGCGTAGGGCAGGCTGAGCACGGTGCTGAAGCTCAGCGCGCCGTAGATCGGCTCGTCGAGCGCGAAGGTGATCACGCGGCCGCCCTTAACCACATCGAGTTGCTGGAGCAGCGGATTCTCGAGGATTGTTGCGATCTCGGCTTGGCTCGAGCCTGCAAGCACCAAGATGCCGCCATCGATCAGGTCGAGCTGTTCGCTGCTGATCGCCAAGGAATCGAGGTCGCCCACTGCCTCGGCGAGCTCTTTGCCATACTGCAGGCCGAGAGCGCTCAGGAAGCGCATCGGCGGGGTGCTCGGGCCGACCGCCCAGAAGCTGCCCGGCTCGGCGGGAGAGATCCAAGCGACGCTGGCCTCGGCGAATTCGGGGTGGGCAGCGCGCGCATCGTTGATGGCCTTTTCGGTGGCGGCGATCACTTCTTCGGCTTGGGCGCTACGCCCGAGCGCCTTACCGATCAGGCGGGTCTGCTCTTGCCAAGGCATGCCGAAATCGGGGTAGTCGCCGCTCTGGGCCAAGGTCGGCGCGATCTCTTGGAGCAGCTTGTATTCATCTTCGGTGATGCCCGAGTGGGTAGCGACGATCAGATCGGGCTTGAGCGAGGCGATCTTTTCGATATTGATCTCGCCAAAGGGCATCTTCAAGAGCTCGGGCGTAGCGCTGCCGAGCTTGTCTTGGGCCCAGGGCCACACGCCATAGGGCTGATCGCCGAACCAATCGCGGATGGCGACCGGTACGACGCCTAGGGCGAGCAGGGGATCTTGTTCGCTGTAGCCGAGCGAGACCACGCGCTGCGGCTCTTGCGCGATGGTGATCTCGCCGTATTTGTGCGTAATCGTTACCGGGAAGGCCGATTCGGCGTCAGGCGCAGCGCTCGCTGTTGGCGTCGCTGGGGCGCTGGTCGCTTCGACTGCCGCCGGCGCACTGCTTGGCTGAGCCGTGTTGGCCGCTCCGCCGCAGGCCGTCAGCGCGAGCAGAGCTAGAAGCGTACAGAGCGATAAGAACTGCTTCATCTTTGGAATTCCTACCTTCTTTGAGCAATCTGAAAGACCTAAAACAAGCGCAACATGGACGGCTTCTACGGATAGTAGAGCCTAAAAATAAAGATTTGCAGAACAAAGATCAGCGTTTAACATAGTCGAATATTGACATTTTGTCAAGTTTTTACTGTTTTTATTATGCTAAATGTATTATCGCGCAGCGCAGATTCGGGCTGTTGGCTTGCTGCGATGCTTGTGTTTTCGGACGGCGTCGGGTTGCAGGACGAGAAGCCGAATGTTTGGAAAGGATGTTGATAGCCGAAGGCGGACGCGCTAGAAGCCGAATGGGAGGAAAAAGCCTTCTCCGCCAGAAAATTGAACCGATAAAGCGCATGTGCTAGCCAGGCTGCCGAGAGCGCGGCTTGCGTGTACAATAGATATGATTTTCAAATCTGCTTCCTAGACATAGTGCTCAATGGAGAGGGGTTACGATGAGTGATCTGCAAGACGAGTATATAGCCTGGCTCGTTGGGGAATCGATGTTGCAGCAGGCCCGCAACTTGGCCAAAAACTATGCAGGCAAGGGGCGTTTATGGCAGAAGCCCTACGCTCAGGCGCAGCCGCGTTCCGCATCGGCGCTCGCTTCGGTCTGGTTCACGGCCTATCCGGCGGCGCTGATCACGCGCCCGGGCGAGAGTGTGCTACAAGCGCTCGGCGACGACACGCTGTGGGCGGCCCTTGAGGAGATCGGGGTTCAAGCCGTGCATACCGGCCCTATGAAGCGGGCGGGCGGTTTGAACGGGCGCGACTATACGCCGACCATCGATGGCAATTTCGACCGCGTCAGCTTCGAGATCGACGAAGCTTTTGGAACGACCGAACAGTTTGTGGAGATGAGCAAGACGGTGCGCGCTCATCACGCGGTTGTGATCGACGATCTGATTCCGGCTCATACGGGCAAGGGCGCTGATTTTCGTCTTGCAGAGCTGGCTTATGGCGATTACCCCGGGCTGTACCATATGGTTGCGATCGACGAGGCCGACTGGGATCTGCTGCCCGAGGTGCCCGAAGGCAGCGAAGTGGTGAACCTCAAGCCCGAGACGATCGATCAGCTCAAGGCCAAAGGCTATATCGTCGGCCAGCTGCAGCGCGTGATCTTCTACGAGCCGGGCATCAAAGAGACCGATTGGAGCGCCACAAGGCCGATCAAGGGCGTCGATGGAGTGACGCGCCGCTGGGTTTATCTGCACTACTTCAAAGCGGGCCAGCCCTCGCTCAACTGGCTCGATCCTTCGTTTGCCGCTCAACAGATGATTATCGGCGATGCGCTGCACTCGCTCGATGTGCTGGGCGCCAGCATGCTGCGGCTCGATGCCAACGGCTTTTTGGGCGTGGAACGGCGCGAAGAGGGCCCGGCTTGGTCAGAAGGTCACCCGCTCTCGGTGGTGGGCAACCAACTGATCGCGGGCATGATCCGCAAGGCGGGCGGTTTCAGCTTCCAAGAACTGAATCTGACCGTCGACGATATTGCAGCCATGTCGCAGGGCGGCGCCGATCTCTCCTACGACTTCATCACGCGCCCGGCCTATCACCATGCCCTGCTGACGGGCGATAGCGAGTTTTTGCGCCTGATGCTCAAGATTATGCGCGACTACCAGATCGACCCGGCCGCTTTGATCCACGCCTTGCAGAACCACGACGAACTGACGCTTGAGTTGGTGCACTTCTGGACACTGCACGCCGAGGATCATTTCCACTTCGCTGGCAAAGAGTGGAGCGGCCGCGACCTGCGCGAGCATCTGCGCGCTGTGATGTACGAGCGCTTGGCTGGCTCGCACGCGCCCTACAACCTCCGCTTCGTCACCAATGGCGTGGCCTGCACCAGCGCCAGCGTGATCACGGCCACGCTGGGAATCAGCGATCTCAGCGCGCTCGACGATGCCCAGAAGGCTCTGATTCAGCGTGTTCACCTGCTGCTGGTGATGTACAACGCCTTCCAGCCGGGCGTTTTTGCGCTCTCGGGTTGGGATCTTGTCGGCGCTCTGCCGCTGCCGCCCGAACAGCTCGGCAATCTGCTCGACGACGGCGACACCCGTTGGATCGAGCGCGGCGCTTACGATTTAGCTGGTCTGAATCCGGCTGCGACCCATTCGGCGGCGGGCCTGCCCAAAGCGCCCAGCCTCTACGGACCGGTGACCGAGCAGCTCAAGAACCCCGATTCCTTCGCCAGCCAACTCAAGCGCCTGCTTAAGGTGCGCCAAAGCTACGCGCTCTACGCCGCACGCCAGATCGATGTGCCCGAGCCGCACAATCCGAGCGTACTTGTGCTGCTTCACGAATTGCCCGAACAGCGCGGCTTGCAGATCACGGCGCTCAATTTTGGGGCCGCCGATCTGATCGAGCCGATCCGCCTGCCGGTTGGCACTCAGCGCGTCACCGATATGCTAAGCGGCGAAGAGCTAGCGATTGACCCTGATGGTGTTTGCCAGCTGGCGCTCGAAGGCTACCAAGGCCGCTCACTTTTGTTGGCCTAAACAACTTTGTTCCAAAGCTCCCATCGAAGAGGTGGGAGCTCTAAATTTGTGACGCTTGTTGCCGCATGGTAAACTATAATTGAAACAAGTGTTCAACTGATCGACAAAGGAGGTCGAGATGGTGAAGAGTGTGAAGCCGTTCATCATGTACGTTGACACTGCGGAGCAGGCGGTCAATCAATATCTGGCGCTATTCCCAGAGGCGAAGCTTGATGATGTCGTGCGCTACGGGCCGGGCGAGCCTGGGCCGGAAGGAAAACTCTACCGTGCCGTTTTGCGGATCGCTGGTCAGGACCTGATGATCTTCGACAGCTATGTGAAACACGAGTTCACGTTCACCCCCTCTGTCTCGCTCTTTGTCGAATGTGAGGATCGCGACGAGTTCGAGCGACTCTACGCCGGTCTGTCGGAAGACGGCAAAATGTTGATGGAAGCGGGCGACCATGGCTTCAGCACGCGCTTTGCTTGGGTCAACGACCGCTTCGGTCTATCGTGGCAGATCAATCTCGCTTAGCTCGGCATGGCCCGAAAGTGCGCTACAATGGTGATTGTTGAACGATGTTTTGCAATCTAGGGTACTTCAATGATCACCATTCGTCCTGCGACACGGGCCGATTTTCCGGCTATTTGGAAGATCTTCCGCGAGATTATGCTCGCTGGTGATACCTACGTCAACGACGAGAGTTGGACCGAAGAGCAAACCCTTGAGATGTGGTTTGGTCCCAAGGTTCAGACCTATCTGGCACTCGATGGCGATCAGGTGGTGGGCGCTTACAAGATTCTGCCCAATATGCCCGGGCGCGGCTCGCATATTGCCAACGGCTCCTATATCGTCGATGCCAAGGTGCGCGGCAAAGGTCTGGGCCGGATTATGGTCGAGCATTCGTTGCGCGAAGCCAAGCGTTCTGGCTTTATCGCGATTCAATTTAACTGCGTGGTGAGCAGCAATGTTCACGCCGTACATCTCTACCATTCGCTTGGCTTCGTCACTTTGGCGACCGTGCCCAAAGGCTTTAACCACGCCAAGCTCGGCTTGATCGACAGCTATGTGATGTATCGTTCCCTCGATGATATCGAGCTGTAGGGTACGGTTGAGGAGCGTATAGCCATGTCGTCTTTGGGAGCTATACAGCTCCTCTGATATTTTATCCGCTTAACGAGCTTTAACACTCTGGCGGCCTAGTCTCTTCCTCAAAAAAGGCTTCTAGCGCGTCCGCCTACGGCTATCAACGGCTTGCTCGCTACATTCGGGCTGTTATTTCTGCGCCCCGAAAGGCCGTCTGAAAACCCAGCGCTTCACGCCTCAAACGAATGTCATACTATGCAGAAACCACAAATAGTGCTTGTTGAAGATACGCTTGAGCTTGCATCGCTGATTAGCGCCGAGCTGCGCGCTGCCAGCTTTGAGGTCCAGCATTGCGAGCAAGGCGAGGTGGCTTTGCAGTTGCTCAAAAGCCAGCCCTGCGATTTGCTGATTCTCGATTGGATGCTGCCCGATATCGCTGGGATCGAAGTGCTACGCCAACTGCGGAGCTTCTCGGGCCTGCCCGTGCTGATGCTGACGGCCCGCGATACCGAGCTAGATCGTGTACTTGGCCTTGAGCTGGGGGCCGACGATTACCTCACCAAGCCCTTCAGCATGCGCGAGCTGGTTGCGCGGGTGCGTGCCCTCTTGCGACGCCGTTCGCTGATCGAGCAGACCTTGCAAGCCGACCAAAGCCGCAATCAGGGCCTGATCGAATTGGGTGAATTGCAGATCGATCCGCAAGCCCATCAGGCAACGCTCGCTGGCCAAGTGATCGATCTGAGCCGCAGCGAGTTCTCGCTGCTCTATCTGCTGGCCAGCAATCCGGGCCGCGTCTTTAGTCGCGCCTATCTGCTTGATACGCTCTGGAACGAGCAGTATGTTAGCGGCGACCGCTCGGTCGATAACGCTGTGCTGCGCTTGCGCCGTAAGATCGAACCCTTTGGTGAGCAGCTCGAAACGGTGTGGGGCGTCGGCTATCGTTGGCGGCGCTAGAGGAAGAGCTATGCGTCGTTTTTTGCTGAGCGCTTCGTGGCTGCGCACCTTTTGCGAGGTTGTGCTTTTGTTTGGCTGCTTGCTTGGGCTTAGTGGCCTGATCTACCAAGGGCAGATCGAGCAGTGGTGGGAGCCGACCATTATGTTTTTGGTCAACCCGCTCTGTGCGCTCTACTACAGCTTGCGCTTGCGCATCTGGTCCGGCTCGCGGCTGCGCCAACTGCTGCTGGAAAGCGCCAGCATTCTGTTCCTCTCGTTACTGACCGCAACGCTCATCTACCCAACTTGGTACACGCTGCTTGAGCATAATCCGCGCTACAACCCCTATCTACTGAGCTTCTTTTTCTTTTTGTTGTTTCTGTTTCCCTACCTCTTCTTTCGCGGCATGTTGCGCTTGATCCGCTGGTGGCAGGATCGCAGCCAGCGCACGCTGCTCTGGTCGTTGGTGAACAGCCATGTGATCGTGGTGATGCTGCTTCAGCTCTTGTTGATCGTGCCGCTGAGCATCTTCACCATCAGCAATCAGATTGTAGCTGTCAACGCACCCGACGCCCTGATCGCCCAGATGCTCTATCGTCTGCAACAACTGCTGCCCGTGATCGGGATCGTGATCCTGCTAGCTTTGGCGGTGCTGCTCTGTTTTCTGCCCTTTGCCTTCTTGGTCTCCTACCTGTTTGCGCGACGTATTCGGCGGCGTCTCGATGCCCTGTTGGCGGCTGCCCACGCCATGCGCGATGGCGATTACAGCGCACGAATCCCTGTCACAGGCCGCGACGAGATCAGCACGCTCCAAACCGACTTCAACCGCATGGGCAGCCAGCTTGAGCAGCAGTTTCACGCCCTGCAAAACGAGCGCGAGACGGTTTCGCGCTTGCTGAGCACACGCCGCGAGCTGATGGCCAATGTGTCGCACGAGCTACGTACGCCGATCGCAGTGCTGCGCGCCCAGATCGAGGCGGCCCAGCGTCAGGGCACGCTGATCGACCCTGAGCAGTTGCAGCGCGATGTGTTGCATTTGCAACGGCTGGTCGATGACCTTGTTGCGCTGGCCCAAAGCGAAACCGAGCAGTTGAGCCTGCGCCTAGAAGCAAGTTCTGCCAACCAGATTCTTAAGCGGATCGTTGAGAGTCTTGCGCCGCTGGCTTGGCGCCAACAAAAAGTCGAGATTGTGAGCGAGCTAGCGCCCGACGCGCCGCTGCTGCTGATCGACCAAACCCGCTTCGAGCAGATTATCCTCAACCTGCTGCATAACGCCTTGCGCTACACTGGCCCGGGCGGCCTGATTTTGCTGCGCAGCGATGCCCACGGCCAGATCGAGATCCGCGATACGGGCAGCGGCATCGCCCCCGAAGATCTGCCCCACATTTGGGAGCGCTACTACCGCGATCCCGAACAGGGCGGCAGCGGCTTGGGCCTCACCCTTGTGCACTCCTTGGTGAGCGCCATGGGCGGCACAATTGAAGTCGAGAGCGCTTTGGGTGAAGGAACTAGCTTTACGATCAAGCTGCCGCGCGCCTAGGCCTGTCCACGCATATGTGCCACTGAAGCGCCAAAACCTCCAAATTCCCTCAGATGCGACAAAGTTGCGACAATTCTTCAACGCCTTTGCGACATGTGCCTGCCACAATAGCCAAGGAGACATGAGCAAATCCGTTGGATTGTTTCGTTACGGGGCGGCCTCACCAAAGGGCAGATAGACCCTTGGGTTAAGAATCTACCCGTTGATAGCCGTAGGCGGACGCGCTAGAAGCCTGTTTGGGCTAGATACCTTTCCGCCAACATGCTGAAGGAAACAAGCGGATTTGTGAGCAATCTGAAGGAGTGTGGCATGACACAACAAACGATAAATTCCGCACTGATGGTGCGAGATATTACCCGTAGCTTGCCCTTGGCGGGCGAGCAATTGCCGATTTTGCACGGCATCAGCTTTGCGCTCAAACAGGGCGATTCCTTGGCGATCACTGGCCCGTCCGGTTCGGGCAAATCGACCCTACTGGGCATTCTGGCAGGCTTGGATACGCCCAATAGCGGTGAGGTCTGGCTGGCGGGCCAGAACATCGCGCGGCTCAACGAGAACCAGTTGGCCAGCTTTCGCAACCGCCATATCGGCATGGTCTTTCAGTCTTTCAACCTGATCCCCACGCTGACTGCGCTGGAGAATGTCGAGCTGCCGCTGTTTGCCCAAGCTAAGCAGCGCAATACTCGCCAACGCGCCCAAGAACTGCTGACACTCGTGGGGCTTGCAGATCGGCTGCATCACCTGCCGAGCCAGCTTTCGGGCGGGCAACAGCAGCGTGTGGCGATCGCACGGGCTTTGATCAACCAGCCCGACCTGCTGATCGCCGACGAGCCGACCGGCAACCTCGATAGCGTGACGGGCAATGCGATTTTGGCGCTCTTTGAGCGGCTGCAAGCCGAACTGAATTTGAGCGTGATCATTGCGACCCACGACCCGCACGTGGCGCGGCGCGCCGATCAGCGTCTGCACATCATCGATGGCAGGCTGGCCGAGGTGCAACAATGACGCGCTTTGTTGTGCTGCTGCGTTATGCTGTGCGCTCGTTGCGTCGCGATGCGACTCGCAGCTTTTTGGCGATCTTGAGCATTACGGTGGGCGTGCTCTCGCTGGTCAGTATGCAGCTTTTTTCTACCAACCTGCTGTTCGGCCCGCTCTTCGACGATCGGCTGCAGATCGGCGGCGATGCTCAGATCAAGCCTGTTGAATTTGGACAGAGCTTTAGCCCAGAGGAGCTGGCACGCTTTGCACAGTGGCAGGCCGAAGGGTTACTGAGCGACTATGCGCCGCTCTCGTACACCTCTGCTGGCTTTTTGCGCACTCCCGATAATGGGCGCGTCAGCTTTGTTTCGGGCGTGCGGGGCATCGACCCGAGCCGCTATCCCTTGCTGGGTAATCTGCGACTGCGCGAGCCTGCTCAAGCCACAATTGCGGAGCTGCTGGCCGAGCCGAGCGCTGCCTTGATCACGCGCGAGCTGGCCGATGAACGCGGTTTGGGCTTGGGCGATACGATTGTGATGAACGGTTCGCAGGGTCCGACCTCATTTAGTGTGCGCGGCATTCTGAAGGAGACGCCCGATCATCGCGGCGATGGCGTTTACGTTAACCTTGCTGGCGCTGAACGCCTGATGGGGCCCAATCCGGTCAACGCTGTTGTGGTGATCTGGCCCGACCAAGCCAGTGCGCTTCAGCAGATCGAGCCATTGGGTTATCAGATCGACTTGGTGCGCACGCCCGAGCAGCGGAGCGAGGAATCGGAAACGTATCGCATTCTCGATGTGATGTTTAAGGGCGCGGGAGTGATGGGCCTGCTGGTGGGCGGTATGAGCGTGGCGAGCACGCTGCAAGTGATGTTGCAACGCCGCAAACAAGAGGTCGCCATTTTGAAAACGCTCGGCTTCCAGCGCCGCGATCTGCTCGCTCTGATCTGTTTAGAAACGGGTTTGCTCGGCTTGATCGGCGGTTTACTCGGCACTGCGATCGGCACCTGGATCACCTACATGCTATTTGAGCTGCTGATGTCGGGCGGCATGATCATGTTGACTTGGTCGCCCCATCCTCAGGTGTTGCTGGGCGGTGTGCTGGTTGGCGTCCTGACGGCGATCACCTTCGGCATCCAAGCCATTCTCGCGCTGAGCAATACGCGCCCGATCAGCATTTTGCGCGATCTGCCCAGCCCGCCCAGCAAAGGAGATCGGATCGGGCAAGTGGGCCTGTATGCGCTGCTGATGCTGGTTTGCGCCAGTGTGATCAGCCTGATACTCGGTTCGTGGATCGATGGGATCGGCTTGGTGTTGGTGGGTGGTTTGGCGCTGATGCTGCTGCGCGGCCTGTTTTGGCTGGTGTTGTGGTGCTGTCTGCGCCTGCCGCAGCCCTTTAGCCCGATCTTGCGAATCGCTCAAAGCAGTCTGCGCAAGCGCATTCATTCGGCGTCGCTGGCGGTGATCGCCTTGTGCGTCGGCACCTACGCTGTTTCGCTGGCGGTGTCGGTGATCGGCGATGCCCAAAGCACTTTGGCCGAATCGCAGCGCAGCAACGAAGGCTACAATCTGCTGATCTTCACCGACCTAGCCAATGAAAGCGCCGCTTATGCCGCGCTGCAGGCCCAGCAAAGCCACGAGATCATCACGATCGACGCTGTGAGCGCTACCCTGCAAGGCAGCAAGGTCGAGCTTGAAGGACGGGCGCTGGTCGATCTCAATCACGATATCAGCGTCAGCACTACATGGGACGAGCAGGGCGTATTGATGCCCGAACAGCGCGCCGAAGAGTACCAGATCGGCGATTGGATCGAGCTCGTTATTGACGATCAGCCGCTTGACTTGCAGGTGGCGGGCTTTTATACCAGCGATCCCGAGCAGAGTATTTTGCCAACCAGCGATGCGCTGATCATTCCGCGCCAGCTTGCCCGCCAATACGATCCGCAGATTCGTCTGTTGGCCATGTTCGACGCCGCCGTGTTGGACGCGACGACCACGCAGTTGGGCCAAAGCTTGCCAGAGGCGCTGGTCTTTAGCCGCGCCGACCTCAACGCCCGTTCGAGCAGCTCGTATGCTGCGATCCACCGTTTTGCTATCTCTTTGGGCGGCCTCGCCTTTCTGACGGGCGCAGTGCTGATCGCCAATAGCGCTGGCCTCAACGCCTTGCAACGCCGCCGCGAAATCGGCATTCTCAAGGCGGTCGGCTACGGGCGACGCCAAGTGCAAGTGCTGTTGCTGAGCGAATATGCTCTGCTCGGCACGATCGCTGGTATCTTCGGTGTGATCGGCGTGGTGGTGACGGTGTTTGGGCTGCGCACGCTGATGCAGATCGACACCATTACGGTCCAGCCCGCGTTGCTGAGCGTGCTGCTTGTTGGCTCGATCCTGATCGCTGTCTGTAGTGCGGCGCTGGTGCTGTGGGAGAGCAGTCGCTTGCGCCCGCTGGAAATCTTCCGCCACGAGAGCTAATATCCGTTTGATCACTTCAAGCTTCTGGCGGCTTGGTCTTTCCCCCAAAGAGGGCTGCTAGCGCGTCCGCCTACGGCTATCAACAGCTAGCTGGCTACATTCGATCTGTTAGCTTTCTGCCCTCGACAGATCGTCTGCAAACCCAGCGTTCCAACAACCATCAGGAATGCTTGAGAATGCCCAGCTCGCGGGCGCGCGCGATCGCTTCAGCGCGGCTGTGGCAGTCGAGCTTGTTGTAGATGCTTTTGAGCTGGGTTTTGACCGTATTGACCGAAACCACAAAGTGGGCGGCGATCGCGCTGCTGCTCAGGCCGTTGGCATAGAGGCGCAAGACCTCGCGCTCGCGCTCTGTGAGCGTGTCGGCTTGGGCCATCGGCGCAGGAGCAGTTTCGGCTTTGGTGATGGCTGACCCTGCTGGCGGAGCGCCCGCGAGGATGTGAGCTGCATAGCTGCTCATTCGCTGGTTTGGGTGCGCAAGATAGAGGCAGAGCAGGTCGCGAATGGCCTTGCCCCATTCCAGCCAGCTTCCCAGCCAGCCTTCCGCTTCCGTCAGCGCTAGCGCTTGCTCCAAAAAGATCTGGGCTTGTTGCGGATCGCGGCTCTGCTGATCGATCAGGGCGAGCAGTACCAGACAGTCGAACACCACCGCGTGGCGCTGACCCGTTTGGGCTTGTTGCAGCAGCCAAGCGAGCATTTCGCGGGTTGTTTCGAGCTGATCGCCGCGCCCCTTGGCTTGGGCCAGTGCCAGTCGCGCTAGGCTGAGCAATTCGATTTCGCGGAAGTAGGAGTAAGGCTCGTCTTTCTGCCATGCTGGGCGGCTGGCTGCCCAGGCTTGAGCCGCCGCCAGATCGCCCTGCTGAATGCGCAGACGCGCGATCCAAGCCTCGAAGAAGCGGCGCTCGCCAGCGGGCTGCCAGCCTTTGATCATGGCTTCGATCTCGCTGATGGCGCTGTTTGCGCTTTGCTGATCGTTGAGCAAGAGCTGCACGCGCGCGAAAAAGACCAGCGAACGGGCCGAGGTGATGCCAGGCTCGCGGTTGGAGAGCGCGATCGCGCGCCGCAAGGTCTGCTCAGCCGCCTCGAATTCGCCCAGTTCAAAGAGCGTATTGCCCAGCCAGATCTGAATGGCGCTGGCGGGCGACAACTGATCCCAGCCCTCTTGTCTGGCCCAGGCCAAGCTCTCCTCAGCGCTGCGCCGCGCCTGGCTCAGCTTGCCTTGCAGCAATGTGAGCTTGACCACTTCGGTCGTGCTGAACAGCCCGCTGACCGGATTGCCGGCGGCGCGAGCGTGGCGGATGTTCTCGCGATGCACTGCGATGGCCTGCTCGGTCCGGCCCAGCATCATCAGGGCGTAGCCTTGGATCAAGCCGCAACTGCTGCGGGCCCAGAGCTCTTCCTGCGGCAAGATCTCCAAAGCCTGCTCGCTGCGAGCCAAAGCCAGTTGGAAGTTACCCTTTTCGATCTCGGCGTGGGCGTGTAACGCATACCATTCGCCTTGGAGACTGGCCGAATCCGCGCCCGAATAGCCTTCAAGCAAGTGCTCGGCTTGCGCCAGAAAGCTGTCGAGCTCAGGCAGCTCGCGCTTGAAGAGCTGCAGACGCGCCATCACCAGCGAGAGGCGCAGATCGCTCAGCAACTGCTCGCGCGGCAGAGCGTCGATCCAGCGCTGCAGGGTGATGATCTGGCCGTTGGCTAAAAAACGCTCGGCGTAGCGGCTCAGCAGCGTGCCCAACAAGGCGTGGTCCTTGCTTTGCAAGGCGTGCTCGATGGCATCGTTGATCGCGCCGTGGGCTTCGTACCAGACGGCGGCTCTGCGATGCAGCTCGTAGACTGTGTCGCCCAGCTCGCGCGTAAGGCGATGGCGCAGCAGCTCGCCAAATAGATGGTGGTAGCGGTACCACTGGCGCTGATCGTCGAGCGGGATCAGAAAGAGATTCTGGCGCTCTAGCTCCTCTAAAATCGCTAAGGCGCTTTGGCCAGCCAAAGGCGAATCGACCAGTAGCGCCTCGCAGAGCGCGGGGTGCATACGTTCGAGCACGGCCGTGTAGAGCAGAAAACTACGAATCTGCTCGCTCTGGCCTTCCAAGACCTCTCCGGCTAAATAGTCGACCACATGGCGGTGGCTGCCGCTAAACTGCTCCACAAAGCTCTTTTGATCGCTTTGGCCCTGCAACGAGAGCGCCGCCAATTGCAGACCGGCCGCCCAGCCCTCGGTGCGTTTCTCCAACTGTTCGATTGTCGCCAAATCGAGCTGCAAGCCCATACTTTGGTTGAAAAATGCTAACGCCTCTTCGCTGGTAAAGCGCAGATCGGCAGCGCGCAGTTCGAGCAGCTCGCCCCGTGCCCGCAAACGCGCCAGCGAGAGCATGGGGTCGCTGCGGCTGGCGATCACCAGATGCAGTTGGGGTGGCGCATGGCTGATCAGAAAATCGAGCTGCCTGCTGATCTGCACATGCGAAATGGCGTGAAAGTCGTCGAGCACCAGAAGCAGATCGTTGCTCTGTTCGGCTAGGCGGTTGAGTAGCTCGGTCAGGGCCAGCTCGACCTGGTTGGGGCTGGCTTGCAACAGCTGCAAGGCCTGTTGGACACTGCCAGCCTGGCTGCGTTCGATAGCGTGCAAAACATAGCTCCAGAAGCGACTGGGATCGTTGTCGTTGGCTTCGAGCGCCAGATAGGCCACCCTGGTTTCGGCTGGAAGGGTGGCTAGCGCTTGGGCCAAGAGCGTACTTTTGCCGAAACCTGCCGGGGCTGCGATCAAGCAGAGCCGCTGTTCGCTGATCGAGCGGAAGCGCGATAACAAACGAGGCCGTGCCACAGCTTGAGCGCGCGCACGTGGTATGTGAAATTTTGTCGCCAAGAGCGGGCCGGGCTGGGCCAAATAGCTCATAGTTTGCTCACATAGAGAGAGGTATAACAGTTTCAAGGACTGAATGCGCTCATTATAGCATTTGCCCCATCGTCCGAATCGATCACCCTCTCGATCACCCTGCTTGGGTGATGCCATTTCACCCTCCGCGCTCCTACACTGCAGACATCGAAATTCGTTGCTTGTTCTGAAAGGAAGCTCTGATATGTCGCTCTTCCGCCGTCCATCGCGTATTGTTTGGTATCTGCTGTGCGGTCTGCTTGTGCCCTGCGTGGCCACTCTAGTCGGCACGGGCAGCCGTTTGCTCTCCAGCGCTCCCCGAAACCACTATGCTCCGGCCTTTAGCGGAAGCCTGCCCGAGCCTGCCGCCCACGACCCTGCCAAGCGCACGGCTGTGATCATCGCGGCCAACAGTGGCACCGAGGGCAGCGACTTCCTCGCGCCCTACGAGGTGATCGGCCGCTCGCAAGCCTTCAACCTCTATGCGGTTGCGCCCGAACGCGAACTGACCCATCTCTTCCCGGGAAGCCCTATGTTGCGCGGCGTCGATATGCTGCCGCACTACTCGTTCGCGCAGTACGATGCCCAGATCGGCCACGATCCCGACCTGATTGTGATCCCGTTTCTGCCCTTTAGCCAAGCCGCCGAATACCAACAGATCCTCGATTGGGTGCGTCGGCACGCTGGCCCCGATACAACTGTACTGTCGATCTGTGCTGGCGCGACAAACCTCGCCGACACAGGCTTGCTGGCCGGGCGCAAAGTCACGACTCACCACTACAGCTTCTCGGTGATCGCCCAAGCTCACCCCGATATCGAGCTGGTGCAGGGCGTGCGCTACGTCGAAGATGGCAACTTCATCACGTCGGCGGGTGTGACCGCTGGTGTCGATGGCAGCCTCTTCGCGCTCAAGCGCATCGTTGGCGAAGATGTGGCTCTGCGCGTCGCCCGCGAGATCAACTACCCTTACGCCCACTTCCTCGATGATGCGAACTTTGTGCCGACCCCAGCTCCGCTGGGCGATCTGCTGGGCTTGGTGCCTTCGCTGCCCAATATGCTGCTGAGCGGCTTGAACAGTAATGACCAAAATCTGGGTGTGGCGCTCTACAGCGGTATGAGCGAGCTGGCGCTGGCCTCGCTGGTCGATACCCTGCCGCACGTCAACACGCTCACGGTCCACTCGATTGCACCCCAACGCGAGGTGCTGGTCTCGCACCATGGTCTGCAACTGGTACCGCGCTGGAGCTACGCCGACGCGCCCGCCCTCGACCGCATCGTTGTGCCCGGTCTGATCGACGAAGCGAGCCTTGCGAGCCTGCAGAGCTGGAGCGCCGAACGCGCTGGCCCGGCCGTCGAGCAGCTTCACCTCGGCGCGAGCTACGTCTACCAAGCAGGCTTTGAAGACATGGCGCGCAATAACGGCTCGATCGTCGCGGCCCAAACCATCTATCTGCTGGAGTTCCCCGGCGAGCAGTTGCCGAGCGGTCTGCGGCTCTTCCCGCCCACGGTGCTGCGCAACGCTTCGCTCTACGCCCTACTCGGTCTGTTAATCGCTGGCGCCATCGACTATCTACGCAGCAAACGCCACCAAGCTCGGCGCTCGTCGCGCCCCAGCGAGCAGCTCTCCTTGGGTCGTGCCGTCGATCCGCAGCTCTAAGAGGGGATTGGGGAGGTCTCTCCACACGGATACAGCCCGCATGTACTGAGCTAGCTCTTGATAGCCGAAGGCGGACGCGCTAGAAGCCGAATGGATGTGAGAGACCTCTCCGCCAAATGAGTAAGCGGATTGCAGAAGCTTTTCTGTTGAGCAGTATACAATCTTGTTGAGGAGGAAGTTCTATGGCAATCGCAACTTGGTGGCGCGAAGATCCGTTACCCACTTTAGCGCCGCTAGCAGATTTTCGGGTCGAACTGAGCAGCGATTTCAGCGCTCTGGCAGAGCTTAATCGCATCAGCATCAACGAAGTCGAAGCTCGTTATGCCGCTGGCAACCGTGCCTATATCGCCTTTTTTCAAGACCAGCCCGTCGCCTATGGCTGGGTCGCAACGGCTCAGATCTCGATCGGCGAGCTGGCGCTCGATAGGCCGCTTAGCCCTCGCGACCGCTACCTCTGGGACTTCGCAACTCTGCCAGCGTGGCAAGGGCGCGGCTTCTACCCGCGTTTGTTGCAGGCCATTCTGCGCCAAGAGCAGAGTGATGCCGAGCGCTTTTGGATCATCTACGCGCCGGAGAATCTGCCGTCGAGCGCAGGTATGCGCAAGGCGGGCTTTAGAACTGTGGCCGACCTCTCCTTCGACCGCCAGCAGCGCGTACAGCTTGCGCCCATGGGTGAACTTGCCCGCGCCCAAAGCGCCGCCGAACTGCTTGGCCTGCCCTTGGCCGAGCAAGAGCTAGCGCCCTGCTGGTCGTGCCAAAGCCAAGAAGCTTCGTCGTGCTGGCCGGAAGATCCCGCTCTAGAGAACGAAGGCTGCTGCTGTTCGATTCAACCTCAGTCCAGTGTATCGGCGCTTGCTGTTCTGGAGCAAGCTCATGCCTAGTTTCGCCTGTGAATTGCGCATCAAAGGCCAGCTTAGCAGCGAGTGGGTCGAGTGGTTTGCTGGTTTTGAATTGATAGAACTTGCTTCGGGCGATACCCTCTTGCGCAGCCTGCTTAGCGATCAAGCGGCTTTGCATGGCATCCTGATGCGCATCCAAGTCCTTAATCTGGACCTGTTAGCCTTGCATATTTCTGAAATGAGCCTCGAATCAGAGGTCGATAGTGTAAAGTAGAACTCATACTAAATCCGCTTAAGGCTTTGGCGGCGAGGTCTCAAGCTTCCATTCGGTCCTTGGCGCGTCCGCCTACGGCTATCAACATCCTGCCCAACAAACGAGGTCGCTCTGCTGTGAAGCGAGGCCGCCAAGGGGAAGCTTCGAGTGTATGCCGAAGGAAGAAAGAAGAAGCTTGAAAATAGCGGAACGAAATCATCCGCTACTGCTTGTATAGTGATGCTAGATCAGTAAAAACAGGCAAGGAGGAGCGGATGTTACGAGGCATAGCGACCATCAGCTTTTGGGCCGAAGATCATGCTGCCGCTAAGGCTTGGTATAGCGAATTGCTCGGTATGCAGCCCTATTTCGATATCCCGGGCTATTTTGAATTTCGCATCGGCGATTATCAGCAGGAGTTGGGCGTGATCGATAGTCGATACGCTCCGGCTGGCTACAGCAAACAACCGGGTGGAACGATCATCTATTGGCACGTCGATGATCTTGAAGCCTCGCTAGAGCGCTTGTTGGCGCTCGGTGCCACGCTCCATCAGCCGATCACCGAGCGCGGCGAGGGCTTTGTAACCGCTTCGGTGCTCGATCCATTCGGCAATATTTTGGGCATTATGAGCAACCCGCACTATCTTGAGATGTTAGAAAAAGGTCGCTAAGGCGATTTTGGCATATCCAAGCAGAAAAGGGGTTACGCTCTGGGCGTAGCCCCTTTTTCACATCATTTAACAGATATTAGCCCCGAATACGCGCGGCTATCTCGGCTATACTCGGCGAATACTCGCCTTCGCTATCGACAATAAAGGTCGGTACCGGGAAGTCGGGCGGCTGATATCTGTCGGGCGGCGCGATCTCGCCCGTTTCGCGGTAGATCTTCACGCGGAGGTCGCCGTGGTAGAACTCGCGCTGGGGAATGGCGAGGCCACGCTGCAGATGGCGTTCCGCTGCCTTTTGAGCGTCGATCGAGCAGATCACAATGTAGGGCTGACTCAGTTCAAGCAGGCTGGGCATCAGCATAGCCCACAGCTTGTGTTGAAAGGCAGCTTCGGCCACCAGCGAGACATTGTTTTTGAGATAGTAGCGAATCAGATCGAAGAAGAAGTGGGTCACTACGCCGTTGGTATCGGGCGGCAGCTCGTCGTGTTTGACCCCGAACGTATTGACATAACCTTCTTTGATCTCGTCGCGATTGATCACCGGCAGCCACAACTCCTGAGCCAGCTTTTTTGAAAGCGTGGTTTTACCAGCCCCAGGGCGGCCCGTCACAATAATACATTTCGGTTTGGGCTGCATAGCATGAACTTCTAGTTGCGTCTTTTAGGCAACTTGTAAAACCCAGAGGGTTGTCTACGAAACGCGCATCGCATGGCAGGGTTGCTTGATTCGACCAACGTGCTACACTGCGCCTTCGGTTTTTGCGTTCGCCTCGCTAAATGCGCTTACAGCTCGCCCGCTCGTTCGAGCAGCTTGAGGTTGCGCTCTGCGTCCTCCAGCGCCGCATCGAGCGATGGGTAGGCGCGCTCGCCCTGCCAAAGCAGATTCTCGCCGCCGATGATGCGGATAAATGAGCCGGTGTTGTATTCGTAGCCGATCTCGAGCCAGCCGCCGCTGCCAAGCCACTCGCTCAGCGTGGGGAAGCGCTGAGTGAGCGATGCATCCTGCGAGGGTGTTGGCCCTGATCCGCTTGTGTTTTGTGCTTGCGCTTCGTCCTGCGCCTGTTGCTTTTCAGCTTGGGAAAGTTTGCGAACCGTGGGCATGGGGTGCCTTTCTGATAATCGTTTGCGTTAGTCCGGTAGGGAAGCGCTTGATACCACACCAAGCGAATGCTTGTTCTTGTGTGCAGACCCGTTGGGCCAAGGTTTTGACCATCGATATGTTGGATCAACGAGCTGAAATAGCGATAGGCGGCAGAGAATCAAGAACTCTTCTCATTGTACCATTTGCGGGCCGTTTTGCTTGTACCAAATCGCTTGATCAGTTTATGTTTGGCCTTCGGCAGAGTAGAACGAGACTTTCGCTCGTTTTCGTTCTCGCAGCTTGTGAGTAGGCTGCTATGGTAAGCTCAAGGCGTTGCTTGGCCGTTGGATTTTGGGGCGGCCTTTCGGCGCAGGCGGATAGCGCCCCTCGTGTATGGAAGGGATGTTGATAGCCGAAGGCGGACGCGCTAGAAGCCGCATGGGAGGTTGAGACCTCTCCGCCAAAATAGTGAACGGCATCGAGCGCATGCAGCGTAACGGCTGAATGTCCTAGTTGGATGGGCCGGAATGTCCGTTGTAAGGCGACTGGCTCTGGGGTAAGATCGCATTCTAACGAAGAATCGCTCGACTGATGAAGGAGGCTTGCTAGATGCATTCTCCTCAAGCGGCCTTGTGGGCTGGCATGCGCGCATTTCTGCCGCTTCTGCTCGGTGTTGTGCCCTTCGCCCTGATCGTGGGCGTGCTGACCATCGACAACCTCGCCTTCGACGAGGCGCTGCTGATGACGCTGGCGATCTATTCCGGATCGGCTCAACTGGTGGCTATGCAGCTGCTGAGCAGCAATACGCCCGCCCTTGTGATCATTCTCACCACCTTGGTGGTGAACCTGCGCTTTTTGATGTATAGCGCCTCGCTCGAACCCTACCTGCAGGCGCGCAGCTGGCGCGCTAAGCTGGCGGCTGCCTTCCTCTTGACCGATCAATCCTATGCCATTTCGATCAGCCGCTTTCAGCAGCAGCCCGATGCGCCTTACCGATATTGGTATTACCTCGGCAGCGGCCTGATGATGTGGCTGACTTGGCAGATCGGCACGTTGATCGGCATGCTGCTCGGCACGCAACTGCCCGCCTCGTGGCAGCTCGATTTCACCATTCCGCTGACATTTATTGCGCTTGTGGTGCCGCAGATCCGCACCAAACAGCTGCTGTGGGTCGCCATCGTCGCGGGCTTAGTGGCGGCGCTGACTGCTTGGCTGCCGTTTAAGCTGGGCGTGATCGTAAGCGTGTTGGCTGCGATCGCTGCCGGGCTGATATGGGAGGCGCGTTCGAGATGAATCTGTTGCTGCTGATCGCAGGGATGGCCGCCGTGACCATGGCGCTGCGCCTCTCGTTTTTGGCGCTTTCGGGGCGCTGGCAGCTGCCCTTGCAGGCTCAACGGACGCTCTATTTCGTGCCGGTGTCTGTTTTGGTAGCTTTGACCCTTCCCGACTTGATCTTTATCGCAGGCAGCTACGATTGGTCGCTGGGCAACGGGCGCATAGTTGCCGCTGTGGCTGCGACCTTTGTGGCCTGGCGCTTCAAGAATGTGCTTTTGACCTTGGTTGTTGGAATGGGCCTGCTCTATACCTTTCAAGCCCTATTTGGCTGATAGCGTTTGCTGAGCGGCTCGTTCGAATTTGAGCAATGCATTCCAGATCATCAAACGGAGCATGTTGTCGTATTTCCGCTTCAAGAGCCAATGATATTTTGCGAGGGCATAATCGAACATTCCAGCATCTTGAGCGAGCTCGGCTTGGGTAAGATGGAGCGAAAAGAGCTCTAGATCCTTTTCTGGCTCTGTTGTGTTCGCTTCGATCTGAGTTGAAGCTGGTTGATAGTTTCAGCGCTTTGGCGGAGGGGCTGCTAGCCCTCATTCAGTCTTTGGCGCGTCCGCCTTCGGCTATCAGGGTCCTGCCCTTCCATTCGGGCATTAGCTCGCAGCTTACGCTGCGAGCTGCTAGGCGCACGCGCCTAGCAGCTTCAAGTGCCGCCCCCAATCTCGAACTGCAACCGATGCAGTATCCCCAAAGAGTTGCGCTTTTGTTACGCGGAACAACACAAACCGAAGAGAGGCTTGAGTGAGATATCGCGTCATCGTGCGACATCTCACCACAAGACAGTCTAGCAGACCTTTCCGACAACAGACGAGCCTTAGAGCGCGTTCAGCTCGCGAACCACGATCTCTAAGCCGGCCGCCAACTGATCCGGCTCGGTCAAACACGAGATCATCAGGTGGGTGCCGCGCACATCGCCATAGAAGTAGCCTGGGTGCACCAACACCCCCGCCTCTAACAGACGCAAGACCAGCGCCTCTTCGTCGGAGGCGCGTAAGATGCGCGGGAAGAGGTAGTAGCCGCCATCGGGCGGGAGCAGATCGACCCGTGCCACTCGGTCGAGCATGGCGATCGCACTGCTCAGGTTGCTGCGCACGCGCTCGCGCATAGCCTCCACAAAGGGCCAACCCCGCTCGAACAGGGTCGGCAGCATGCTTTGAATCAGGCTGCTGGCCCCCAAGAAGGTGTCGTTGAGCAGCTCGAGGCGACCGGCGTAGCGCTCTGGCTCGGGGCCAGTTAGCGCGATCCAGCCAAGCTTCATATCGGGCAGCGCGAACAGCTTGGAGATGCCGTTCAGATGGAAGATCGTCAGTTCTGGGTGCAGCGTGCCCAGTGGCGGGGTCGTCGGAGCGTGGTAGGTAAACTCGGCGAAAACCTCGTCGCAGATCACGGGCAGGCCAAGCTGAGTCAGCGCGGGCACAGGCGACTGCACGATCATGCCGGTGGGGTTGTGGGGCGACACAATCAACACGCCGCGCGTGCGCTCGTCGGCCAGCGAGAGAAGATGGTCTTGGTCGATCTGCCAGCCGTTGGCTTCGTTCAAATGGTAGGGGCGCAGCTCGATATGGTGCAGGGCCGCGAGGTATTCGAACAGCGGGTAGGTCACATCGGGCGCGAGTAGGTTGTCGCCTGGCTCGGTCAAAAGCGCAAAGAGCAGCGAATAGGCTTCGCTGGTGCTTGCGGTGATGAAGAGATTGCTGAGCGAGAGCTCAAGCGCGGGCGAGCGGCGGCTATAGTAGCGCTGAATAGCTTGGCGGGCGCTCAGCAGGCCGCGCGGATCGGGCGAATAGCGGCGGCTGCTCCAGTAGGGCGCCGATGCTTCTTGTAAAATCTCGGGAGGAAACAGCAATCCATTTGAGGTCGGGTTGCTGCTGGTCAGATTGATGTAGCCACCAGAGGCTGCTTTTTTTAGGCGTGCTTGTTCGATCGTATTGGGCGTAAGGTCGCCCTCGGCAAAGAAGCCAGTCATGTTTATGTCCATGGCAAGCGGCGGCGCTGTCGTTCGCGTTCGCGATAGCCAGCGATCACCGCATTGAGATAATCGCTATCGTCTTGATGCTGGCGCAACTGCTCCATCACATCGCTGATCTGCTGTTCATAGTTCGTAACTTGTTCTTTCATCTGAGCGATATCGGTCTCTTTTACAGCCAGCTCGCGTTGGGCTTGGCGCAACTGCAGATCGAGCTCGCGGCGCTGCTGATCGAAGAGCGCTTTCTGCTCGTTCACACGTCGCAATTCCGCATCTATAGCAGCCACTGCTTGAATATGTTGGCTCAATTGGCCTTCAAGCTGAAGTTTTTCGGCTTCGAGCGTTTGTAACATCTGCTGCAATTGACGTATCTCGGCATCCATGGCAGCCAAGGTGCGCTGGTGCTGGCGCAACGAAGCTTCAAGCGAACGGTTCTGCTGTTCGAGGGCCTGATTGATCTCGTTCAGATGTTTGATCTCGCTTTCGCGTGTGAGCAGAACGTGGTTGTATTCGCTCATGCCCGGCTCGATCACGCTGCTGCCTCCGACCGCGCGAGCTGCCTCCAAACGCACGTTGCCGTGCAAAAGCAAGGTCGCCATGCGCAGGTTGGTGGTGAGATCCTGAGCCAAATTATAAATCATGCAGTAACCGATTTGGGGATGCTTCTTGCAGAGCTGGCGAAATTGTGCCGCACCTAATACGATCAAAATGGTCGGCTCGATCGAAATAACCGTTGCAGCGCGCAGACCGCTGTTGAGAATAATCAATTCGCCGAAACACTGATTGGCATGCAGAATATTGATGGTTGAGGAAGCGACCGAGCCATCGCTGCGCGTCGTGCTGATGACGACACGCACTCGCCCTTCGTGGATGAGGTACATCTCGTTGCCCTCATCGCCCTCTTTAAAGATCGTCTTTCCTGCTGGCACACGAATCGCCCGGCACACATCGGCTACTCGCAGAAGGTCTTGGTCTGAAAGGCCACGTAAAATCTCGATCTTACGCATAGCGTCGATGATACGTATGCTCATAGATGTTGCTCCGTATGTGACCGGGAAAGATCCGAAAAGGCTAGAAGCAGTGCTCCTTGTGGATGAAAAACAAGCTGGTATATAAAAAGAACCACTGTGTCGGTGTGGGATGGGAGGGTAGGTGGACACAATGCTTTACAGCTAAGTTGAATGACAACTCAGGCTTTAAGAGATATGAAAGAGCGCTGATGGCGTCAAACCTTGTTTTCAGTATAGCAAAAATCACCCTTTTTTACCAATAGACGCCTAAAAATCAACAAATGCTTACATAATAGCGAAATACAGGTCTCTCTATTTCAAACCAAAGGGTCAAAAGAACGTAAAGAGTATCAAGTAGAGGAACAGTTTCTTTCGCGCCTCAAGCCGTGTTATTCCGCATGCAATTCAGCAATAGGGCCATGATCTCCTGCGAGCTATATTTGCATGAACTCCACATGCGCAAGGGATCGCCTGGAAGCACTAACAAAGCAGCGCGACAAGCTTTTCATCTTAACTACGAATCGATAACAAAGCGCTTATATGCGCATTGCAAAGACAAAGTCATCCATAAGCGCTTATTTCGGCGTTGCTGGATGACTTTCTTGCAGAAATAGCTGATTTTTGTCTGGGCGGCCTAACTGATATCACATCCGTTTAAAGACTTACGCTCTTGTAACGCAACCAAAACGTGGAAAGCGTTGTGTGATATTTCGCGCTGCAGCGGAAATATCACACAATAAACGTAGTCACATTTCGCTCAGTCGAAGGCCAAATAGCAAGTAATCAACTGGATGTGGTATGACAGCATGTTAGGCTTCTATCAATCGCAGATTGGGCTGTACATCGAGATCCCAACCGCTTTGCAGGCCAGCATCGAAGCGGTAGTAAGCTGCCGCCGCCACCATAGCGGCGTTGTCGGTACAGAGCGAGATGTGGGGGTAGCGCACTGGGATGTTAGCGCGGCGGGTTAGCTCGGCGCGCAGTCGGGTGTTGGCCGCCACACCTCCCGCCAGCAGAATCTCAGAGGCACCGTATTCGCGGGCGGCATCGACGGTTTTGCTCACCAAGACATCGACGACCGACTCTTGGAAGGCGTAGGCCAACTGGGCCGCAAAGCGCTCGTTGGCGGGCGTTGATGGCAGGCTACGGCTCTCTTTGGCTGTGCTGCCGTCGTTTGCTTGGTATTTGGTGCCGCGCGCGCCGCGCACCTCGGTGATCAGCTTGGCCTCGCGGGCTTGGTGCTCTTGCACTTTGTGCAGCACAGCGGTCTTTAAGCCGCTGAACGAGAAGTCGTAACTGCCACGCAGCCAAGCGCGAGGCAATACTCCAGCGCCGGTTACCCCTTGCGCGGCGCGCTGAATAGACGGGCCTCCTGGGTAGCCTAACTTCAGAATGCGCGCCACTTTGTCGAAGGCTTCGCCCGCTGCGTCATCGCGGGTTTGGCCCAGCACTTCGTAGCGTCCGTGGCCGCGCAGCAAGACCAACACCGTGTGACCGCCGCTGACGATCAGGGCCACAATCGGGAATTCAGGCTCTTCGCTGGGCTGGTCGGGCGTGTCGATCAGCCAGTTGGCGTAGATATGGGCCTCTAGGTGGTTGACGCCCACAAAGGGCAGGCCGCGCGCCCAAGCCATGCCTTTGGCGGCGTTGAGACCGGTTAAAAGCGCACCGCTCAGGCCCGGGCCATAGGTCGCGGCTATCGCATCGATTCCATCCCAGCCGCCTGGAACAGCGCTGACTGCCTCGTTGACCACGGCGCTTAGGCTGAGGATATGCTGGCGCGATGCTACCTCAGGAACGATTCCGCCATAGCGACGATGCTCATCCATCTGAGAAGCAACAACATTAGCAAGGATATGGCGGCCATCGCGTACAACTGCTGCCGCTGTCTCGTCGCACGAAGTTTCGAGCGCCAACAGCGTCAAACTCGACTTTTGTTGTAGGCTAGGCGAAGTTTGCATTGTCATACATTCTAGCGATTCTTTTCAAGCTCAGGCCAGCGCCCTGATCTAAGCGCCATTCCAAGCGACAAGGTATACGATCAACTATCGGTACTCTTTCTATTATACATAGCCCAGCTTATTTCCGCATTTGTCACAAAGCATAGGCCCTTGTCCCAGGCTTTATCCGCGCAAGTCTCATGCGATTCGGGACAAATCTTATGACTGCGAACTCATGAAGTTTCTTTCCGAAAGCGTTATGCTCGCTCTCAATGACAACAAATTTGAGCAACACTCATGAAATAAGGAGCAGTCATGAATCGCAAAGTGCTTGGCTTAATAGCGATGATATGTTCGCCAGCGATGTTTGCCGAAGTTGTGATCTCGGATTCGCCTGTGGTGGTGGGCATTGCGAGTATGCTTTTTATGGCCGGTTCGTTTTGTAGCCTGTTGGGGCTGTGGCAGCTTAAAGCGACGGGAAGCAGCAAATGGGGACGTGGAGTGCTGATATTGCAAATGGTGTTGGTCTCTATGGCCTTTTTGTTCGGTCTCTTTGAGGCTACCCAGATCTTCGCTCCCGATAACATCCTCTTTATCGTTACCGATATCGCTTGGCCGCTCAGCATGTTCACCATGACCTTGGTGGGCGTCACTACCGCTGTTGTGGGCAGCTTGCCGGGTTGGCGTCGCTATGGCGTTTTGCCCAGCGGTTTGGTGATGATCACCAGTTTGTTGGCTTCGGTGGTGCTGGGCACACCCATCGATGCGCCGGGTTTTGTGGCCGCCTCCGTTACGGCCCTCTCGATCTGCTGGTTTACGATGGCCTTTACGGTCTTTAGCAGCGATGCGGGCGAGTTTGGAAGCCGTGGGCTGATCGGCAAGACCGCCTAAGCAAGCGCTTTAGCTCGTTTGATCGCTTCGAGATCGGTGTGATTTGTTCGACTTGTTCCCGTTTCGCGGGGGCAGCTCTTTAAGCGGGTCGCGTATCGCTCCCTTCTCCCGCAACTATGCATTACCTAAAAGTCGTGTCGGCAGCACAAGGCGATATTCACCCCCCTCGCCCGCAGTGCGGGAGAGGGGGCCGGGGGTGAGGGCCGATAACGCTGACCGTATGTCGATTTGTGGCTAATGTACAGCTCCCGCAATGCAGGAGAAGGGTCGGGGATGAGGGCAGATTAGCCCTGCTGATAGCCGTAGGCGGACGCGCTAGAGACCGAATGGAAAGGAGAGACCTCGCCGTCAAAGCGCTAAAAATCAGGTGGATGCAGAATGAGAGCGATGGAAGGCCCATCGCTCTCTGTGTGTTTGTTTAGACTTGGCGTTGCAAGCTGCTCGGAATAAGCGGAGGGATTTGCGGGGTATAGGCCCCACAGAAAAAGCCGCGCAAAGGGCCACGGGCCGGGCTCGGGCAGCTCTCTTCGGCCACAAGGTATTCGTGGCGGAAGTCGAGCTTGGTGACCGAGACCACATCGGGCGCGTTGGAATCGTAGAGATAGAGCGTGCCAGTGCCATCGCCCGGATCATCGTAGCCGATCGCCAACACTTGGTGGTTGTCGAACGGGCTGCGCGATGTGCCGATCAAGCAGAGCGGCCAAGGCGTGCCACTATCGAGATACTGCTTCAGCTCTTTCCACTCGCCGATCGTCTTCTTCAAGACCCACGAAGGACCATCGTCGACAAAGGGCAGGTCGATATGCAGCATAATCATCCAGCCGAGTAGGGTCGGTGCGTTGATCGTAAAGCTCTGTTTTTGGCGCTCCCAGAGGTAATCGCGCACCAGACGGCCTTCGGGCGTATCATAGTTCGGATGATCCATATAGCTCTTGCCACGTGGAACTGGTAGGCCGCACCGGAAATAGTCGAGCGCAGCATAGGCCATACCGCCACACATCCCGTAGGTGTCAGGCATCGCTTGGAGGATCCAATTGCGTAGGGTCGAGCCGATCGAGGAAGATGCGAGCGAGGCCTTTGAGCGGGGCAACGACTTAAACGCACCGTCGATCGACTGGTTCAAAGCTGTCTTCATTTCAGCTTTTTCCGACGGATTGAATGTCCATGAGTTTACAAAGGCAAACCCATCGTGATTGGGATTAAAGCTTGTGCGTGCCATACCATTTCACTGTGATCAATTGAGCTTGGGCCTTGTTTTCAGTATACCACGATCGATTTTGTCTTTATAGACCAAAAAACCACTTTGAACGCGGCTTTTTCAGCCTAAAATCTGGCGCAAGGCCGCAGCGAGGTAGGGATAGCGAAAGATGAATCCGGCCTCGAGCGCTTTAGCGGGAATAACGCGCTGCCCGTTTAAGATCGATTCAGAAAACTCGCCCAGCGCCGCTTTAAGGGCGAAGCTCGGTACTCGTAGCCAAGCTGGCGTGGCGTAGACACGGCCGAGGGTGGCGCTGAATTCGCGATTGGTGACGGGTTCGGGCGCGGTGACATTCAGCGGGCCGCAGATCGCCTCGTTTTCGAGCGCAAAGCTTATCAGCGCTACCTCGTCGTCGCGGTGAATCCACGAGATCCACTGATCGCCATTGCCGAAGTGGCCACCCACAAAAAAGCGGAATGGCAGCAACATTTTGGGCAGGGCGCCCTCGTTGTGGTCGAGCACAAGGCCAGTGCGCAGCGCGATGGTGCGGATTCCGGCCTCTTGGGCGGGCAGCAACTCGCGTTCGCCATCGATACAAACGCGAGCCAAAAAGTCGTTGCCTGCGGGCGCACTTTCGGTCAGCTTTGTATCGTCGCAAGAGCCATAATAGCCCACTGCAGAGCCATACATGATCACTTGCGGTTTCTGTTGAACCTTCAGTGCGGCTTCTACCAGCCCGCGCATGGCTATCACGCGCGAGTCGTGAATCTGTTTTTTATACGCCGCTGTCCAACGCTGAGCATAGACCGAAGCGCCCGCCAAGCAGATAACCGCGTAGGCGCCATCGACCTCTTTGCTCCACTCGCCATCTTTGCCCGGCTGCCAAGCAAAGATGCGACTATTTTTAGGAAGACGCTCTGCCGCCTTATCGGGATTACGAACGAGGGCGACGACATCATAGCCGTGTTCGCGTAACTGGGCGTAGAGATGACGTCCAATTAAACCGGTCGCCCCAGCTAGGATAATTCGTTTATTTGCGCTCATGGAGATATTCCTCATAGGCTGTTGCTTTTTCCAAGTGTACCATGGCTCGTTCGTAATCCGTTTAAGCGCTTTCTATACCAATCTTGTCTTGCACTGGCGGAAAGGCTCTTCACCCCAAAGAAGGCTTCGACCGCGTCCGCCTACGGCTATCAGAGCGGCTGTCCTCCCATTCGGTCCGTCGAGCGCTTCGCTGCCTCCGTCGCTTTCGCTGTAACCTGCCCGGTGCAAACACCGAGCAGGCTGGAACGCTGCGTTTCGTTGCTCAACGAGTATGCTTGTAACTCGGGGAAACGGAAAAGGGAAAAATAGCTGAGTTCCGCTCTGCCACGGGCCAAAAAGACATTCCGTTTTTTGATACGTTTGTTGCGCTCAAATAGCAGTATTGTATAGGTCATACCAAATCCGTTTAAAGACCTGCATTCTCTTCACTCAGAAAAACGAAAAGCCGGGAAAAAAGAGACACGTTCCGCTCTGCCGAAGACCAAAGAGAACCTAATCAACCGGATTTAGTATCAAAACAAAAAAAGAGGCGTGGATCCTATGAGAACCCACACCTCTTGTATCACAAGCTTGAGTTTTACAAGCGCAAGCTATGCACAACGATCGCCCTCATTCGGCCCTAGAGGCGGGCCTTAATCGCGTTGGCTAGCCGAACCACACCTTGCTTGATCTTCTCGGCAGAGGGGTGCGAGAAGTTGAGGCGCATGGTGTTGGTGCCGCCGCCATTGGCATAGAAGGTTGTGCCCGGCACAAACGCTACATTCTCTTGCAGCGCCACGCTCAGCAGTTCGGTGGTATCGATGTGTTCTGGCACAGTCAGCCAGACAAACATGCCACCTTTGGGGCGGGTCCACTTTACGCCAGCTGGCATATGCTCCTCAAGGGCCGCCAGCATAGCGTCGCGGCGCTCGTGGTAGATAGCGCGAATGGTCGGCACATGGCGCTCGAGCAGACCTGTACGACAGGCTTCATAGGCGCTGGCTTGGGCCAAACTGCCCGAGTGCAGATCCATACCTTGCTTGGCCGAGACGAATTTACTGATCAGCGCTTGGGGTGCGATCACCCAGCCAACACGCAGACCAGGGGCAAGTACCTTCGAGAAGGTGCTGAGATAGATCACGTGGCGCAGCTCGCCGTGCATTGCGATATCCTGGGCGGCCAGAAGCGGCGGGCGCTCGCCCTCATAGTACAATTCGCCATAAGGATCGTCTTCGACGATCGGCAGGTTATATTGAGCTGCCAACTTTAGCAAGGCGATTTTGCGCTCTGCCGAGAGCGTTACACCGGTTGGGTTCTGGAAGCACGAGACCAAATAGAGGAAACGTGGGCGAGCGCCCTCTTCCAAAATGGCCTGTAGTGCATCGACTTTCAAGCCTTCATCATCCATTGGAATGGTGACATAGCTTGGTTTGTAAGGGCCCCAAGCCTGCAAAGCGCCCAGATAGGTCGGCTCTTCTACCGCTACCAAGGCTCCCGGATCAATGAAAAGCTTACCGATCTGATCGAGCGCCTGCTGTGAGCCGCTGCTGATCAATACTTGACTCATAGGTACATCGACGTTGAGACGAGTCATGTGCTGGGCGATCAGCTCTCGCAAAGGCGTATAGCCTTCGGTTGGGCCATATTGAAGCGCTGCAAGTGGCTGCTCAACCAATACGCGTTCGGTGGCGGCGGTAAGTTCTTCGGTCGGGAAACATTCTGGTGCGGGAAGACCTCCTGCAAAAGAGATCACCTCAGGTTGTTCTGTTACCTTCAACAAGTCGCGGATCGCTGAGCTTTTGATCGATTTTGCGGCTTCTGAAAGGCGCTCATTCCAAGTGTCCATAAACGTCGTTCTCATTTCTCGTTAGTGGTGCCTAACCTCTAGACCACTAACCTAAGAATCAAAAGTGGTGTAGCGATCACCACGCTAGCACCCCAAGGTACTTACGGTAAGTATACCGCTCTCGCGCTGCACTGCAAAGAGACAATCATTTGGGGCTCGATTTAGACAATAGTTCTGCTGAGAGCGCGTTGTGACGAGTAATTTCGCTCTCGACCCAGCATCTGAGTAGCAACTTTGCGCTTGCTCGCAAGCCAGATATGCTGATCGTATTCGACGCACTAACCCTCCAGAGCTTAAACCGTTCGGCGGCGGTAGGCGCTGGGGCTACAGCCGAAGTTGTGCCGAAACTGGCGCGAAAAGTAGAAGCTCGATTCGAAACCGACCGCGCTGGCGATCGTGCTGATCGGCAGATCGGTGAATTCGAGCAGGCGGGCCGCCTGGCGCAGGCGAAAGGCGATGATCGTTTCGATTAAGGCGCTGCCGGTTTGGGCTTTAAACAGGTGCGCCAGACGCGAGGGCGAAAGCCCGACCAGTTCGGCGAGCGAGCTGACTGTGAGTGGCTCGTGATAACGGTCGCGAATGGTTTGCATCACGGTGGCGACGCGCGTATCGAAGAGGTGCGACGCCGAGCGAGCCGCCTCCTGAGCAATCAAAATGATGATCTCTTCGAGCGCGTTTTCGCTCAGCGAGGTTTGCCACGTGCCAGCGCGCTGGCTACGTCGCAACAAACGCTGGAAAGCTTCTTCGATCTCGTTGCTATTTTGTGGGTTAGGGATGGTCTGTTTGCGCAGGCCGGGCGCGCTCTCTGCGAATGAGAGCCAATCGAGCCAATAATCGCGCGGCTGAAAGTGGGTCCAATAGAAATCCCATAGCTCTTTATCGGGTGATGTCCCGTAGTCATGCACTGTGCCGGGCGATAACAAGATCACATCGCCCTCTTGGCAACGGAAGGTCTCTCCATTGATGATGTATTGGCCGCCGCCAGCGCGTGTGTAGGTCAAAAACCAGTTGCGCGTTCCATTGATGCGCTGAACCCGATAACGCGCGCCGCTGATGTAGTGGCCAGCGATCACAAGCTCGCGCGGCGGCGCAGGCGTGAAAGGCCCAGTGGCATCATCTGTATATGTAGCAGAATCGTGCATATTTTTAGCAACTCTTGCTATTAGTCTTTCGCATAAGCATCTGATATAATACGCTTATTCAATGCCTATTTCTAATCAGAGGCTGTGTGCAGTCAATAGTACAGTAATCTGTTGTCCACGGAGCGACAACGGCGCATCCATAGAGATTTGATTCTGTGTGGATGAAAAAAACCTTTTTTGATTTTTTGATTTATACTGTGTATTGTACCGCCGAGACAATCTAAGTGTTGGAATATGCTTGGGGTCGTATTTTCAACGCGATTTCTGGCAGTACGACTGTGGGTATAGCCTAACGGTCATACCTTTACACCAAGGCGTAGTGAGACGTTACAGAAAGCAAAGATGCTCAAGGAGTTGTCAGAATGACAAAACAGATGCTTAGCCGACGTCGGTTTTTGAAATCCGCTGCGTTCGCTGCTACCGGTGCACTACTGGCAGCTTGTGGTGGACAACAAGCTGGTTCTCCTGCTCCTGCGACTGGCGATCAGCCCGCCAGTTCTTCCGGAAACGCTCCTCAACCCGCTAGCGGTGGCAAGACCGTTCAGTGGTGGTTCGCCTGGGGTAACCTCGACGCTGCTGTCAATGCAATCAAGGAAACGCCCGAATTCAAAGAAGCCATGGGCGACAATGTTCTTGAGTACAAGTCCTCGGTTAATACCGAAGCGATCTTGACAGCGGTTGCGGGTGGTACTCCTCCTGATGGTGGTTCGAACTTCGACTATGCCAACCTGTTCTATCGCGGTGCTCTGACCCCACCCGATGATCTAGTCAACAGCAGCTCGATCATCAAGAAAGAAGAGATCCTCGAGCCGCTTTGGAACAGCGCTTTCTACGACGGCAAGATGATCGGTATCCCCGGTATCGAAAGCTACATCTGGTGGGGCCTGAACTACAACAGCAAGGCTGCCGAAGATGCAGGCTTAGATCCCGACAATCCTCCAACCACTTGGGAAGAGGCCTTTGAGTGGCACAAGGCTCTGACCCAGTTCGATGATGCTGGCAACCTCAAGCAGTTCGGTCTCGACCCCTACGACGCGATGGCTGGCGAAATGGACTTCGGCGCTCAGTCGTTCGGCGGTTTCAACTGGTGGAACGAGCAGGAACGCACCATGCGCTTGGATGATGAAGCCGTCGCCCAGTGTTTCGAGACCTGTGGCGAGTTCATCAAGCTGATCGGCCCCGACAAGTTCTCGGGTATGCGCCAAGATCAGAACCTGGGCGGTTGGGGTGCAGCCTTCAACGCTGGTGTTCAGAACATGATTATCGAAGGTTACTGGCACCCGGGCGAAACCCAGATTCAAAAGCCCGAGATCGCTCAGTACAACCGCGCTACTTGGGCTCCGGTTCCGGCCAGCCGCAAGGGCAAGAAGATCATGGCAACCGGTGCACACTTCGTGGTGCTCTTCAAGGATGCCAAGAACATCGAGGGTATGTTCAAGGTCGCCGAGTTCCTCTACACCGACAAGGCGCTTGATATCATCTTCAAGGAAGTGGGTTGGATCTTCGGTCGCATTCCGTGGCTCGAGAAGGTCGATCCCAACGCTTACCCTGGCTTGAAGTTCTACATCGATGCACCCAGCCAGGTCGACGAGTGGATCATTGGTCGCCGCAGCCCGCTCCAGCCGTTTGTTCAATCTCAGTATATTGAGCTGCGCGAGAAGGTATTCCGTGGTGAAATGACCGGCACCGAGGCGGCTGCTGAAATGCAGAAGCGCGCAGATGCCGAGTGGAAGGCACAAGGCCTTTCCTAGTCTCTGATTGTGGATGAAGGAGCAGCGCTCCTTCATCCACACTCTAATGGGGCCATCAGCAACAAGGAGGATTGAGACTATGCAAATGGCTGCTCCTCGGTTAAGAGGGATGACAAAACGTGAAAAAAGAAGCTTAATCCAGGGCTTGTTATTTATTTCTCCTTGGTTGATCGGCTTCTTCGCCTTTACTGTCTACCCACTGATCTATTCGTTTTATATTAGCTTGACGCGTTACGACTTGATCGGTGAACCTCGCTATATTGGTTTCGCAAACTATAGCGAAATCTTTTTTGAGGACCCGCTCTTTTGGCAAGTGATCGGTAATACGCTCTATTATGTGCTTTTGAGCGTGCCGCTTTCACTGGGCTTTGCCTTCTGCGTTGCGACCTTGCTCAATACAAAGATTGTTGGGCGTTCTTTCTTCCGCGCCGTGATGTATATTCCAGCGATCGTGCCTGCGATCTGTACCTCAATGGTGTGGCTCTTCTTGCTCAACATTCAATACGGTGCCATCAACGGTATGCTGCAGGCCTTTAACCTGCCTGTGATCCCGTTTTTGTCGAACCCGACCCTCGCCAAACCCAGCATTATTATGGTGGCGGTTTGGGCGACCGGTAACGCTGTGGTGGTCTTCTTGGCAGGTCTGCAAGATGTTCCGCGTTCGCTCTATGAGGCAGCGACTGTAGACGGCGCAAATGGCTTCCAGCAGTTCTGGAATGTCACTATTCCTATGTGTACACCGGTGATCCTGTTCAATCTGATTATGGGCTTTATCAACGCGTTCCAAGAGTTTACTTTGCCCTATCTTTTGACAAACGGTGGACCGGTCAACGCGACACTCTTCTACGCCGTCTATCTCTATCGCAATGCCTTCCAGTTCTTGCGTATGGGTAAAGCCTCGGCTTTGGCCTGGTTGCTTTTGATCGCGGTTGTGATCACAACGATTCTGCTGTTCCGCTCGTCGGCGCGCTGGGTCTACTATGGAGGTGAGAAATGAGCACATTACAGCCGACACAGCGGCGCTTTATCAAACAGGCTCACAAAGATGGCTCACTCTCAACTACTCGCTTCTTTGTAGAGATCTCCAAGTATACAGTTTTGATCGTGCTGTCGATCACTTGGATCTTTCCGTTCTATTGGATGTTCACCTCGGCGCTCAAAAACGACAGCCAGGTCTATACCATCCCGCCGGTGTTGGTGCCCATTCCAGCGCACTGGAATAACTTCTATGATGCTTGGACGCTTAACAACTTCAACCTGTATGCGTTCAACTCGGTCTTTTTGTATTGTCTGCCCGCCACACTTTTGACGGTTATCTCGTCTACAGTTGTGGCTTACGGCTTTGCGCGCGTGCATTGGCCCGGACGCGACATCGTCTTCTTCATCTGTTTGACGACGATGATGATTCCGTGGCAAGTCACGATGGTGCCGCTCTTCATTATCTTTAAGAACTTAGGCTGGCTGAATACCTATCTGCCACTGGTGGTTCCCAATGCCTTTGGTGGTGCCTTCTTCATCTTTATGCTCCGTCAGTTCTTTATGACTATTCCTGAAGAATTGTCTGATGCAGCCCGTATCGATGGCACCAGTGAATTCGGCATCCTCTGGCGCATTATTCTGCCGCTGGCTGTGCCGGCCCTAGCAGTCGTCGCCCTCTTCCGCTTTATGGGAGCTTGGAACGACTATCTTGGCCCATTGATCTACCTTAACAATGAGCAATTGATGCCTCTGGCGCTAGGAATCAACCGCTTGCGCAGCAACATCACTGCAACAGGTACCGCCGAACTGGCATACCCCTACCTGATGGCAGTCAGCACGATTGTGGTTATGCCCATTCTGTTGCTGTTCTTCTTCGCCCAACGAACCTTTATCGAAGGAATTTCCGTTACCGGTATTAAAGGCTAGCTGCCTTTAAGCCAAACTTTATATAGGCGCTCGCTCAAACGAGTGAGTGCTTATATAAAGACGTGCTCAAAACCGCCCTATATTCTTATCAAAGGTGATCAACAATGGATCTTTCGGGAAATTGGCGCTTTCAAATCGACCCACAAAACGCGGGAATCTACGAGCAGTGGTTTAACCGCAAACTTGAACAACAGATTCAACTGCCGGGATCACTGCAAGCTCAAGGCTACGGCGACGATATCACTGTCAACACGCCTTGGATCGGCAATATCGTTGACCGCGACTGGTTTACAGCTGAACGTTATGCGCCCTATCGCCAGAAGGATAATATCAAGGTTCCTTGCTGGCTCCAGCCCGAGAAGCACTACAACGGTGTAGCTTGGTATCAGCGCGATATCGAGATTCCAGCCGATTGGAGCGGCAAACGTGTGACGCTCTTGTTGGAGCGCCCACACTGGGGCACCAAAGTTTGGTTCGACAACATCGAGATCGGCGAGCACAACGCCCTCGCAACGCCGCACACCTACGATCTGGGCTGCGATCTAGCGCCCGGCAAGCATACCCTAACCATTCGGGTCGACAACTCGATGCTGGTTGAGGTTGGCGTTAATGCTCACAGCGTCTCGGATCATACCCAGACCAACTGGAATGGTATCGTCGGTCGAATCGAACTGAACGCTGGCAGCCCGGTCTATGTCATCAACAGCGAGATCTATCCCTCGATCAGCGATAAGTCGATCAAGGTCAAACTGCGCTTGGGCAACAGCACGGGCGAAAGCGTGAAGGCCAGCTTGAAGCTCTGGGCCGAACTCTACAATGTGCCCGGCAGCCACGCACCCGCCGCCCAAAGTAGCGAAATCGAGATTGCAGCCGAAGGCAGCAGCGTTGAGCTGACGTATCAGCTCGGCAACGAGGCCCAACTCTGGGATGAGTTCCATCCTGCGCTTTATAGGCTGCATGTCGAGTTGAACAGCGGCGGTCTCGTCGATAATTACAGCAGCAGCTTCGGTCTGCGCGAAGTCAGCACGATCGGCACCCAGATCGCGGTCAACCAGCGCCCGATCTTCCTGCGCGGTACGCTCGACTGCGCGGCCTTCCCGTTGACTGGCTATCCGCCGACCGACGTTGAGTCGTGGAAGCGCATCGTGCGGGTCTGCCAAGCTCACGGCCTCAACCACATTCGCTTCCACTCTTGGTGTCCGCCCGAGGCCGCCTTTATCGCCGCCGATGAACTCGGCTTCTACTATCAAGTTGAATGTTCGGTTTGGGCCAACCAAGGCAGCGGCGTGGGCGAAGGTCGCACCCTCGATAAGTGGCTCTACGAAGAGGGTGAGCGCATCGTTCAGAACTACGGCAACCACCCTTCGTTCCTGTTGATGGCCTACGGCAACGAGCCAGCTGGCAAGTTTGTTGAATACCTGACCGAGTGGGTAAAATACTGGAAAGAGCGCGACCCACGTCGCCTGCACACCACCGGTGCCGGCTGGCCTGCTATCCCTGAAAACGACTTCCACAACATTCCCAAGCCACGTATTCAAGGCTGGGGCCAACAGCTCAAGTCGCGCATCAACGCCCTGCCGCCCGAAACACTGACCGACTACAGCAGCTATGTAGACGAGTACAACAAGGCGATCGTCAGCCACGAGATCGGCCAGTGGTGTGTTTACCCCAACTTCGCCGAGATCGACAAATACACGGGTGTGCTGAAGGCCAAGAACTTCGAGATCTTCCGCGACTTCCTGAACAACAACCATATGGGCGATCAGGCTCACGACTTCCTGATGGCTTCGGGCAAGCTGCAGGCGCTCTGCTACAAAGAAGAGATCGAGTCGGCTATTCGTACTCCGGGCTTCGCTGGTCTGCAACTGCTCGGCCTCTACGACTTCCCTGGCCAGGGCACGGCGCTGGTGGGTGTGCTCGACGCCTTCTGGGAGGAGAAGGGCTATATCAGCCCGGCCGAGTTCAAGCGCTTCTGCAATGATGTTGTGCCGCTGGCGCGCCTTAGCAAGCGCTATTGGAAGCAGAACGAGCAGTTCAGCGCCGATATCGATCTGGCTAACTACTCGGCTGGCGACATGCAGGCCCAAGCCGATTGGAAGCTGATCGCCAGCGATGGTAATGTGGTGAAGAGCGGCAGCCTTGCGGTCGTCGCAGCGCCCACCGGTGGTCTGACTCGCCTCGGCAGCGTTTCGTTTAGCTTGGCGGATGTGGCGGCTGCTGCCCAGTACAAGCTGGAGGTTAGCGTTGCTGGCAGCGAATACGCCAACGATTGGGATATCTGGGTCTTTGCCGCCGAGCTTGCCAGTAGCGTTCCCGCCGATGTTTACATCTGCGAGCAACTCGACGACACAGCCTTGGCTCGCCTCTCGGCTGGCGGCAAGGTCGTGCTGATGCCCAAGGCTAAGGATCTGAAGGTCGTCTCTGAGATCGGTTTCTCGAGCGTGTTCTGGAACACCGCTTGGACCAAGGGTTTTGCTGAAGAGCCGCGCCCCAACGGCCAAGCGCCCCATACGCTCGGCATTCTCTGCGATCCCAAGCATCCGGCTTTAGCCAGCTTCCCGACCGAATACCACAGCAATTGGCAGTGGTGGGAACTGATCCACGGCGCGACCGCTGTGACCCTCGATGGTCTGCCAGCCGAGCTGCGCCCGATCGTTCAGCCGATCGACACCTGGTTCAACGCCCATCGTTTGAGCCTAGTTTTCGAAGCCAAAGTCAACGGCGGCAGCCTTTTGGTGGTTTCGTCTGATATCCAGAGCAATCTGGACGAACGCCTAGTTGCACGCCAGTTCCGCCATAGCTTGCTGAACTACGTCGCGAGCGATGCCTTCGCGCCCAAGGTCGAAGTCTCGCTCGAACAGCTCAAGACGATTTTTGTAAGCTAAATCAGTAGGATCGAGCGTGCCTGTTGCCTACATGGCACGGACACGCTCGATCGCTTTTCTAGGGTGAGTTATGTCGCACGATCAAGCTAAAGCATGGGCCGAACAGGTCGTTATTCCGACCTACGGCATCGCCGCGCCCGATAAAAACCCGATGTTCATCGAAAAGCGCGTCTACCAAGGTAGTAGCGGCGCAGTCTATCCTTACCCAGTGATCGACCGCGTTTTCGATGAGAAAGAAGATAAAACCTATACCGCGATCTTTTTGGAAAACCGCTATCTGAAGATCATGGTGCTGCCGGAGATCGGTGGCCGCGTTCAGATGGCGCTCGATAAAACCAATAACTACCACTTCGTCTATTACAACCGCGTGATCAAACCGGCCCTCGTTGGCCTGACTGGCCCATGGATCTCGGGCGGTATCGAGTTTAACTGGCCGCAGCACCACCGCCCCACCACCTTCATGCCTATGGACTGGCGTATCGATGAAGGCGAAGATGGCAGCGTTACGGTTTGGTGCGCCGAGATCGAGCCGATGTACGGCACCAAGGGCATGCATGGCTTCCGGCTCTATCCTGACCGTGCCTACCTTGAGATCTTGGTTCAGCTCTACAACCGCACCAGCGAGCCGCAAACTTTCCTGTGGTGGGCTAACCCGGCCGTACACGTCAACGACGACTATCAGTCGATCTTCCCGCCCGATGTACACGCCGTGATGGACCATGGCAAGCGCGACGTCTCGAGCTTCCCGATCGCGACCGGAGTCTATTACAAAAAGGACTACTCTCCCGGCACCGATATCTCGCGCTACAAAAACATTCCGGTTCCGACCTCGTACATGGCTTATCACTCCGACTTCGATTTCGTTGGATGTTACGATCATGGTCGCCAAGCGGGCATGATGCACGTCGCTAACCACCATGTGGTGCCTGGCAAAAAGCAGTGGACCTGGGGCAATAGCGACTTTGGCTTGGCTTGGGATCGCCAACTCACAGACGAGGACGGCCCCTACATCGAGCTGATGTGTGGTGCTTTCACCGATAACCAGCCCGACTTCTCGTGGCTGCAGCCCGGCGAAGAGAAGCGCTTCAGCCAGATCTTTATGCCCTATAAGCTGATCGGCGGTGCCAAGAACGCTTCGAAAGATGCTGTGATCAACTTGGAAATCGCCGACGGCAATGCTCAGATCGGTGTGTACACCACCAGCCGGCGCGCCGTTGAGGTGCGTTTGCGCCGTGGCGAGCAGGTGCTTTTCAGCCAAGCTGCCGAGCTTTCGCCCGAGACGGCTTTGAACGAAAGCGTCGCCCTGCCTGCAGGCATTGTTCCTCAAGAGCTGACGCTCGAAGTGCTGGCCGATCAGCAGGTACTGCTCGACTTCACGCCGCTGCCCGACGAGCGCCCCGAGATACCGGCGCCCGCAACGCCTGCCAAGCATCCTTCCGAGATCGCTAGCAACGAAGAGCTCTTCCTCAACGGCCTGCACCTTGAGCAGTATCGCCACGCCACCTTCGCGCCCGAGCCGTACTACGAGGAAGCACTGCGCCGCGATCCGCTCGATAGCCGCTGTAACAATGCGCTTGGCCTCTTGCTGCTGCGCCGTGGCAAGTTCGCCGAGGCCGAAAGCTACTTCCGCACGGCCATCAAGAGCCTGACTCGTCGCAATCCCAATCCCTACGACGGCGAGCCGTTCTACAATCTCGGCCAAGCGCTCTTCTTCCAAGGGCGCTTCCGCGAGGCGACCGATGCCTACTACAAATCGGTCTGGAACGCCGCCTGGCAAGATGCGGGCTACTACGCCTTGGCGCGTCTGGCCAGCCGAGCGGGCGATTATGCCGAAGCGATCGATTTAACTGAGCGAGCGTTGCGTCGCAACTGGTCGCATCACAAGGCCCGCCATCTCAAGGCTGCCTTGCTGCGCCGCCTCGGACGCATCGAAGAGGCCCGCCGCGAACTGGCGATCGCGCTCGAACTCGATCGACTGGAATTCGGCGCGCTGGCCGAGCTGAGCCTGCTCGACAACGATCCGCAGTTTGACCAATACACCAAAGCCAATCCGAGCATCGCCTGCGAGATCGCGATCGACTACGGTCACGCTGGCCTGTGGGAAGAGGCCCAAGCCTTCTTCCAGCGTGCGCCTCAGAGCGACCCGATGAGCCACTACTTCAGCGGCTGGTTCTATTTGCAGGCTGGCGATCAGGAGGCGGCCGAGCAAGCTTTTGCCAAGGCTCAGGCTCAGAAACCCGACTACTGCTTCCCCAACCGACTCGAGACCGTGCCAGCCCTAGAGGCCGCTCAGCGCGTCAACCCCAACGACCCGCGCGCGCCCTTCTATCTGGGCAACTTTTGGTACGCGCATCGTCGCTCGGAAGAGGCGATCGCCGCTTGGGAGCGCGCCCGCGAGCTCGACGACAGCCTGGCGACCGTGCACCGTAACCTCGGCTTGGCCTACTTCAACAAGCTCAAAGATGCTCAGAAGGCCCATGCTTCCTATCAGCGCGCCTTCGCCTGCGATCCGAGCGATGCGCGTGTCTTCTTCGAGCTTGATCAACTCGATAAGAAGCTGAATCGTGGCCTTCAAGAGCGGCTTAGCAACCTTGAAGCTCACCTCGATCTAGTCGAACAGCGCGACGATCTCTTTATCGAGCGCGTCAACCTCTATAATCTGTTGGGCCGCCACGAAGAGGCGCTTCAGCTCTTGATGGGGCGAAAGTTCCACCCCTGGGAAGGTGGTGAGGGCAAGGCCTCGGGTCAATATATCGCCAGTTTGGTGCAGCTCGCCAAGCAGGCCATCGAGCAGGGTCAGTTCGAAAAGGCCATCGAGTTGCTCGAGCGTGCCCAGGTCTATCCGCACAATCTGGGCGAAGGCAAGCTGGCTGGCGCCCAAGAGAACCATATCTTCTACTATCTCGGTCGCGCTTACGAAGGCTTGGGCCAGCAAGAGCAGGCTCGGCACTTCTTCCAGCGCGCCACCGTCGGTCAGAGCGAGCCGACTTCGGCGATGTACTACAACGATCAGCCGCCCGATATGATCTTCTATCAGGGCTTGGCGCATCGGGCGCTCGGCAACGAGGCAGCAGCCGAAGCGGTCTTTAACAAGTTGGTGGCTTATGGCCAACAGCACTACGACGATGATGTGAAGATCGACTACTTCGCGGTCTCGCTGCCCGACTTCTTGGTCTTCGAGGGCGATCTCAACCAGCACAACAAGATCCACTGTGATTATATGCAGGGCTTGGGCTACCTCGGCTTGGGCGACAAGCAGCGGGCAGAGGCTCACTTCAACAAAGCGCTGGCAGCCGATGCCAACCACTTGGGGGCGACGCTGCATCGCCGCCTGTTAGTGACGCTCTAGCTGGGGCTAGATCGCGCCTCGCTGCTGTTCAACGATCGGTCGAAGCTTGTGAGCGATCTCGGGTTTTACGACCCGAGATCGCTCATTGGGCAGCGAGGATCGCTTTGTGGTTTCAGCGATCGCGCATTGTGGACTCTGCGTTGGGCAGCGAGCGGCGAGGAGCGACGAACAAGCCCAGGTTGTTGGAAGGAATGTTGGTAGCCGTAGGCGGACGCGCTAGAAGCTTTTTGTGGGCTAGAAACTAAGCCGCCAGAGTGCTAGTAGAAGAATAAAATTCGCTTAGAAAATATTTGGTATGATGAAGGAGCACTGCGAATACAGCAGCGTTCCTTCAATCTCATTTCTGAATAGGTGCTACGAATAAGATCTACGGTTGGTCGATTTTCTGTGCACTTGCGTTGCAGCCTGCCAACCATTGCGAGAGACGAAACGAAAGTTGTAGAGTTATGCCCACACCCCATGTTATTCTTGGCGATCAGGCTCGCACTTCACTCAAAGAAGGGATCGATATGCTGGCGAAGTTGGCCAGCATCACCTTGGGCCCACGGGCGGGCGTTGTGGTCTCTTCAAAAGAGAATTCGCCGCCCGAATCACTGACCGAAAGCGGCATTATGGCTCGTCGCATCGTGGAAGTGCCCAATCGTGCCCAAAACATGGGCGTGATGATGTTACGCCACGCCCTCTGGCAAATGCACGAACAACTTGGCGATGGAGGCGCGACCATGGCAGCCCTCGCTCATAGCTTGCTCGAAGGTGGGGCGCGCCAGATCGCTTCTGGAGCCAACCCTATGCTGCTACGCCGTGGCATGGAGCGCGCTTTGCGGCTCGTCATTCCCGCTTTGACCAATCAGAGCCAGCCGCTCGAGGGCGAATGGCTGATGGCTGGACTCGCTCACGCTGCCACTGGCGACCCCGAAATGAGCGAGAAGCTGAGCGAAATCTACGGGCGGCTCGGCCCCGAAGCGCATATTCAGATCGAAGAGTATATCGCGAACTACACGGCCGTTCACTTTTTGGAAGGCGCTTCCTGGGCCGGAACCTATGTCACGCCCTATTTTGTGGTTCAACAAGGCACGAGCGATATCCGGCTCAACCAACCCTACGTCTTGATCACCGACTACAAGATCAGCGAGCCTGCCACGCTTGTTCCGCTGTTAGAGAAGATCGTGCGCGAACGCATCGGCCCGGTCTTGATACTGGCCGACGATGTTACCGATGGCGCTCGTGCTATGTTGCTAGCCAACCGCGCTCGCGGTGTCTTCGACGTGGTGGCCGCCAAACTGACCTCGGTCGGCGAGCACCGCTGGGAGTGCTACCGCGACTTGGCCGCCATCACCGGTGCCTACTACTTCAGCAAAGATCAAGGTGATCGCATCGAAGATGCCGAGATCGAGCAGCTCGGCCGCTCGCGCATCATTCAAGTCGGCAAAGATAAGATCACCGTGGTTGGCACGATGGTCGATCCGATTCACATCTATTATCGCCAACAGCAGGTGCGCGCCCAGTTGCGCTTGGCCCAAGAGGAAGAAGACCGCAAGAAGATCGTCGAGCGGTTGGGCAAGCTGGCGGGCGGAGTCGGTATTTTGCGCATCGGCGCTGCCAGCGAGACCGAGCGCAATGTGCGCAAAGAGCGGGCCGAACGCTTTATTCGCTTTGTGCCCAACGCTGTCGAAGAGGGTGTTGTGCCCGGCGGTGGCGCGGCCTACTTGGCCTGTCAGAGCGTGCTCGACGAGATCGTTGGTTTCGACGACGAGGAGGCGATCGGCGCTGGCTTGGTACGCAAGGCCCTCGAAGCGCCCATGACCTGGCTGATCGAAAACGCCAAGCAGTCGGCCCCTGTGATCATCGACGAGGTACGCCGCCGCGGCCCCAGCTACGCCTACGATGTGATTGGCGAGCAGGTGGTCGATATGTGGGAAGCCAATATCGTCGATGCCACCAAGGTGCTGCGCGTAGCGCTCGAAACCGCCGTCAGCATTGCAACCAGCGCTCTCACCACCGAAGGCTTGGTGCTCAAACGCCGACCGATCTACTCGCGCACACCCTAGTTTGCATTCCCGCTCGGCAACAACGAGCCCAAAACATGTTGAGGGCGATTTCGTACATCAGCACGAAATCGCCCTCAATCTACAAGAACCCTTGTGCTCTGCTCGCTCCATCGAGCTAAGCGAGGGCTTCAAGCCTTCGAAAACGCGATTCTATTCTTCTGGAACGCCTTCGCCCACTGCAGCGAAGTCTTTGTCGCCGAAGCCGCGCTCAACAGCGCGGGCATAGACTTCGCGGGCCGCGCGCAGCACTGGCATCGACTGGCCCAACGATTCGGCGACCTGCAAGCCGTAGCTGGCGTCCTTCAGCATCCAGCGCAGCGCGAAATGCACCTCATCGTAGTCGCGCGCTGCGACACGCTCGATCTTGGTCTTGACGATCGGGCTAGCGGGAGCGGCGTTCGACAGCATGTTCACGACCTCGTCCATGCGCAGGCCGGTACGCTCGGCCAGTCGCAGAGCCTCGGCCAGCGATGCTACCTGTACGGCGCCCAGCAGATTGTTGATCACCTTCATAGTTTCGCCGCTGCCGACCGGCCCCAGGTAGATAATGCGGTTGGCGAAGGCATTCAGCACGGGGCGCACCTGTTCGAGCACCTCTTCGTTGCCGCCCACCAATAGGCCCAGCTCGCCCGCCTCGGCCGCAGGTTTGCTGCCGGTCATCGGTGCATCTAAGAACGAACAGCCTTGAGCCTCGGCCAATACGCCTAGTTCGCGCACCCAAGCGGGAGTCAGCGTACTGCATTCGATCAAGATTGCGCCCGCTTTGGCGCCAGCCAACGCACCATCATCGCCCGTCCAGACCGCCCGCGAGGCTGCATCATCACCGATCACCGAGATCACGACGTCGGCGCCTTGGGCCGCTTCGCGCGGCGTAGCAGCGAAGCTTGCTCCGGCATCGACCACAGGCTGCGCTTTGCTCGCGGTTCGATTGTAGACACGCACTGCATAGCCGTTCTTCAGCAGGTTTTTGGCGATCCCTGCCCCCATCACGCCCATACCAAGCACTGCAATTTGCTGCGTCATAGCTACTCCTCACCATTGAATACGATTCGTTTCTCTAGGCTGCCCCGTTAGTGTACCACGTTTAGCGCCAAGCCTATCTGCCCAACCCTTGCCCTCCACAACGATCTTGTTTGCATCGTTCTGGCGCAATGCGCTTCTCGCTTCCATTCGACCTCTAGCGCGTCCGCCTACGGCTATCAAATGGCCGTCCACCCACTCGGGCTGCATCCGCCTGTCGAAGCGCCCGCTTGCAACCCAAACGCAACAGCCTAGAAAGATTGATCACAACAAAAATAAAAGGATATCGCGTGTTCACGCGACATCCCTTGCAAAACGAGGCGGCTTCTCTTCGGCCGCAGCTTCGAGCTAGCGCTCGATCAGGCCCGTTTAATGCCAAGCTCGTCGATCAGTTGGTCGACCGCTTGCTCGATACCCGCCAAAGCGGCATCGACCGTCATAAAGCCGATATCGGGGATCACCCAAAAGTGGAAGCGATCCATCCATTCGGGGAACATGCGCTTTACATAAGGGGTGTGTTCGCTCTTGTCGAGCGCCACAATGTAGCTGGCCTGCTTCAGATCCTCTTCCTGCAACAGCAGCGGTTTGCGCTCGACCGCAGCCTGGTCGTAGCGATAGCCGCCCGCTTTGATCCGCTCTAAGGTTTTTTGCGAGATCGACCCCGGGTTGAGCGGGGTTGGGGCAAACCCGCGCGAATCAGCCCGCCAACCCGAATCTTCAGCTACTCGCGCATTGAAGTACAACTCGGCATAACGACTGCGATAGTAGTTGCCTGTGCAAATAAACTGCACAATCTTGGTCTCACTCACGTTCTCACGCCTTTCATCTTCAACAAACAGCAAGGGCATGGAGCCGAGCTCCATGCCCTTACCTGTAACGCATTAAAGGTGATCGCAATACAAGTGCTTACGCGTCTGTTTTAGCTTCCACAGCCAAACGGATATGCAATTCCTTCAACTGGCGCTCGTCAACGGGCGAAGGAGCATCGGTCATCAAGTCGACAGCTTGCTGGGTCTTGGGGAAGGCCATAACCTCGCGGATATTGGCTTCGTCGGCTAAGAGCATTACCAAGCGGTCGATACCCGGCGCAATACCGCCGTGGGGCGGCGCACCATACTCAAATGCTTCCAACATATGCCCGAACTGGGCCTGAGCGGTCTCGCGGCTGATCCCCAGCAGATCGAAGAGCTTCTGCTGCACATCGCGCTGGTGGATACGAATGCTACCGCCGCCCGCCTCATAACCGTTCAAAATCAGGTCGTACGCCTTAGCGCGCACCTTGCCCGGATCGCTGTCCATCAAGGGCAAGTCTTCGTCGCGCGGCGCGGTGAAGGGGTGGTGAACAGCGTCCCAGCGGTTCTCGTCCTCGTTCCACTCGACCAGCGGGAAGTCGAGCACCCAAGCGAAGGCCAAGGTATCTTTGTCGGCCAGATCCAAGCGCTCGGCGAACTCGCGGCGCAGCTTGTCGAGCACCTGAGCCACCACCGCCTTGTTGTCGGCAACCAGCAATAGCAAGTCGTTCTGCTCGCCGCCCATCCGCTCGATCAGTGCAGCCATCTCTTCGCTGCTGACCTGCTTGCCGAAGCTCGAACGTACCGAAGCCGGATCGGTGCCCTGCTGCAAGGAAGCCCACAGCAAGCCCTTAGCGCCCGCCTGGCGCGCTAGATCGACCACTTCATCGAGCTGCTTGCGCGAATAGCCGCCCACGCCCGGAATACGGATACCCTTGACTTGGCCGCCCGCATCGAGCGCGTTGCGCAGCACCGCGAATTGGGTGTTGCGGAACAGATCGCTCAGGTCGACCAGTTCGAGGCCGTAGCGCAGGTCCGGCTTGTCGGAGCCATATTTATCCATGGCTTCGGCGTAGGTCAAGCGCGGGAAGGGGCTAGCCAGCAGCTTTTTGTGGGGGGTGACGGCTGCGACCAGCTCGCTCATCAAGCGCTCGATCAAATTCAGCACGTCTTCCTGATCCACAAAGCTCATCTCCATATCGAGCTGGGTGAACTCGGGCTGGCGGTCGGCGCGCTGATCTTCGTCGCGGAAACAGCGAGCGATCTGGAAGTATTTATCGTAACCGGCCACCATCAAGAGCTGCTTGAGCTGTTGGGGCGACTGCGGCAGCGCGTAGAATTCGCCCGGGTGCAGACGGCTCGGCACCAAGTAGTCGCGCGCGCCTTCCGGGGTCGACTTCAGCAGAATCGGCGTCTCGATCTCGACAAAGTTCTCGCGATCAAGGAAGTTACGAATAAACGTAATCACCTTGTGGCGCAGAATCAAGTTGCGCTGCATGCGTTCGCGGCGCAGGTCCAAATAGCGGTACTTCAAACGAAGCGCTTCGTCCTCGCCGCCCTCTTTCGCGATATAGATCGGAGGAGTGCGCGCTGCATTCAGCACCTTCGCGTTCGAGACCAACAACTCGATCTCGCCAGTAGCCAAGTCAGGATTAATCGCTTCGTTGGGGCGCGCTCGCACCACACCCTGAACCTGCAAAACATATTCCGAACGGACGTCGCTAGCAATAGCATGCGCCTCGGGCGACTGTGCAGAGTCGAAGACGATCTGCGTCAGACCATAACGATCACGCAAGTCAATAAAAATCAGTGGCCCATGGTCGCGGCGACGGTGCACCCAACCAGCAAGGGTCACCTCCTGGCCGGTGTGCTCAACTCGCAGCTCACCGCAGGTGTGTGTGCGAAACATGCCAACTCCTCAGTATACGCTAAACGGGACAGCCGCAATCGACTGTCCACAGAATGAACACGACAAAAGCCTTTTTATTATAACACGCACGCTCTTTGATCAAGAAAGATTTTGCGATCGCAGAAGCGAGCCTAAACTGTTGCTCAAATGCCCTGGCGAGCTTTTCAAACCAAATCTGTTTACCAACTTGCATTCTCGTAACAGAGAAAAACAAGGGAAAGAAAATAGTCGAGTTCCACTCTGCCGAAGGCCAAAAGAACTAACCTAATCGGATTTTGTATCAAACCAGACAAATGCGCCCGTTCACCTTTGGCAAACAGGCGCACGTTTGGCTCTAACAAGTCTTAAAACAACTGATCGCGCATTTTCTCCCAAGGCATCAAATGCTCGGGCGCGCCCAGCTCGGCTTCCGACAGCGCTGCTCGCACCAACAGTTGCGAGCCATACTGAAAGAACTCGCCGTGTTGATCACAGTGAAACAAACCTGCCTCAAACGTCAGTGTTTTTTGGCACTCTGGACAAACCTGCTTAACGCATTCATCTACAAGCGACATCCCAAACTCCTCTCAACAGCATAGAGCGCCTACCCAAACGGGCAGGCGCTCATCGCCTTAATGGCAACTATGCCGTTTACTCAAATCTGTCTGAAAAAAGAATACCGAAAAGCAGTCTCCGCTTGTTTCCAGAGACCAAAAGAGTTCGTCCTCTTCTGCTAGAAACAGAGACGACTACCACCCCGATAGAAAGGTATAGATCATAGGTGAGCTAATACAAAAATTGTAACATATATGAAAACGAGAATCAATCTATCTCTGCTCGTTTATTTCATACAAAATTCGCTCGCGCTACAAGCCAAGCCAGTTATAAACATCGCGTGAATGAAGTTCGGCTCTGAAAGCGGATAAAGCTTAGACTAATTCGACGGCTCTGTATACTCCACATACAAAATACATTGCATTTATTCCTACACTTTATCGTACAAAGTTTAAAAAAGGATAAAAACATTCACAAATTTCTCATCATCGAGGCTGTTTCAATCGATTAAAGCCGAATACGGCACTTTATCTGAAAAGAGTCTCATATTCGTCTTTATAAAATAACTATCATCAAACTGCATTCTCATGGTATGATAGCAATACGAGCACCATCTCCATAGCATTACAACGTCGCAGTTCATTTTTGCCAGTTACCTATCGCGTGACAAGGAGTAATTATGGCAGTTGAGCAAGAAAAACTGAACTACGGCGAGATTTTGCGCGTCCTAGGCCATTTTATTCAACAAGAACACCTTACTGACATAAGTATCCTTGAATATGCCGATGGTTGGATCATTCAAGGTCTAACGTTTGAGGCCACAAGCAGCGGATTCATTCGCAGCAATAAGGATTTCGTGCTCAGCCACGCTGATTTACATCGACTCCACGAACAATTCAAACAGCATCGAAAGGAAGTACCTGTACAAAAAAGTAGGTGGCTTCGATGAAACTCTTTCAAGGTCTCAGCCGCAGCGATTACCAAGATGTGCTTCGCGCCCTCGGCTACTTTATCGACGAGCAGGGCTACACCGATGTGCGCATCTTAGAGAACGAAGAAGGCCTGATCTTTCAGGGCCGTAAGGTTCACCCTGAAACAAAAAGCATTGCAGCGAACTTCGATACCTTCCTTATCACGGAACACGAGATCCGCGAGATGGTGCGCGAATCGTACAAGCGACGGCGCACCCCAGCCTATTGACGCTCCTTTGTCACGTAGCAGCTGCTTACAACTCGTCGGGCTCTACGCTCGACCGCAGCATAATCCTAGCAAAGCTTGAGACTTCGCCCCTTGCTGCGAAGTCTCAAGCTTTATGTTGGGCCGCTGCATTGTTTTGGCGTTTAAGCTCGCTAGCTCCCATTCGATTCTTGGCGCGTCCGCCTACGGCTACCAAATCGCCGCCCACAACATACAGTCCCTTGGCGCTTTCACTGCTGTCGAAGCCTAAACAATGCCTTCAGCGCGGGCCGATGGCCAGCTCAGCGATCGAGCCGAAAGATCTCTGCATCGGGGTTCGCTCGCTTCAGCAGCATGTCGCGTAAGATCTCGGCGGCTACCACGCTGTAGGTGATGCCGTTGCCGCCGTAGCCCATGGCGAAGAAGGCATTGGGAATCTCGCGGATCGGCCCGATGTAGGCCAAGCCATCTTTGGTCTCGCCGAAGGTGCCCGCCCACGAAAAAGCCACATCTATTTCGATCTGCGGGAAGAGCGCTTGAAAACGCTTCAACAGTTTTTTCTCTTTGCGGGGCAGCATGGCGTCGCGCTTGAGCGGAATATCGATCGCATCGTCTTCGCCGCCGATGATGGCTCGCCCATCGGCGGTGGTGCGCAGATAGAGGTAGGGTCGGGCGGTCTCCCAGATCAAACAGCGCTCGTACCAACCTGTAAACTCTTCGAGCGGCTCGCTAACCAGCGCATAGCTGCTGCGAAAGGTCACCAGCTTGGCGCGCAGATACTGCTGCGCCTCGTAGCCCGCCGCGAAGATCACTTTGCGAGCCTCGATGCGATGACCGCGCTCGCTAGTGAGCGTTATGCCCGTGCTGTGCGGCTCCCAAGCTGTCACCTCACTGCGATCGAAGATACGCGCGCCCCGCTCGGCGGCTTGAGCGAACAGAGCGTGCGTCAGGCGATAGGCATCGACCTCACCCGCCTCGTAGGAGTAGATCGCGGCGGGCGCGCTGAAGGAGAAGCGCTCTTCGATCTCTTTCTGGCTGAGCAAGTCGACTTGAAAACCAGCCGCCTTCCGCGCCTCGTACTCCCGCTTGAGCGCCGAAACATGCCAACGGTTGCTGGCGTAGTAGAGGCTATGTTTGCGCTGAAAATCGCAATCGATCTTGCTTTCGGCGGCCAACTGCTCGATCTTAAAGATCGAATCGCGGCAGATCTGATAGGCCCGCTCGGCTTGCTCTTTGCCGATCAGCTTAATCAGCTTGTGGAGCGGCGTATCGATCTCGTATTGCAGCAGGGCGGTGCTGGCGCTGGTGCTGCCTCCGGCGATATCGCGCTTTTCGAGCACCACCACATCTAGCCCGGCTTCGAGCAGGTGGTGCGTGATCAGCGCGCTGCTTATGCCCCCGCCGATAATCGCGACATCGCAGCGTAGGTCTTTGCGCAGGGGAGGATAGACACCCAGCAGTCCACTCTTGGTCGGCCAAAACGGTCGTCCCGATTTCAGATCCATAGGCAGCCTTTCGAGAAAAATCTTATTCACTGCTGCTTTAATGGCAATATGCATACCGCAAATCGGGGCTGCCAGAGTGCAAAATTGAAGTTAAAGTAGATTGGCTTAAAGATATGCATCCTTGCAATGCGGGAAAACGGAGACAAAGGGAAAGAAACGTTAGTTTTACGCTGCCAAAGACCAAAAAGTAAAGATAATCGAGTTTGCGAGCATTCGAAGTCTGTGCGATGTGATACCAAATCCGTTTAAAGACCTGCATGCTCTTCGCTCAGAAAAACGAAAAGCCGGGAAAAGGGAAGAGTCTCGTTCCGCTTTGCCGAAGGCCAAAGAGAACCTAATCAACTGGATTTGGTATGAGGTTTTAGAGCAAGCTGTCCACAGGCAGCTAGTAGCCCTTTGTGGCGGGAGGTATGTTGGTAGCCGTAGGCGGACGCGCTAGGGAACTTTCTTGGGGTAAGGATGTTACCGCTAGAGTGTTGAACTGATCTAAGGGCTTGAGGGACTTTTTGAAAAGAGGAGGGATGCAGAACAAGAAAAAACTCTGCCGTAGTGTTACGACAGAGTTTTGTTGGTGCCAAGGACCGGGATCGAACCGGTGACATCAGCATTTTCAGTGCTGCGCTCTACCAACTGAGCTACCTTGGCGTGGTTACGATGTTGGCCGGTGGTGGGCGATGACGGACTCGAACCGCCGACATTCTCGGTGTAAGCGAGACGCTCTACCAACTGAGCTAATCGCCCTCGCGACGTCGATATAATAGCAAAACTTTAGGTAGTTGTCAAATCGCTCTGCTTGCTTGTATCGTTCGCGTTTGTTCCGGTCGCTTTCACTACCACAATCGTCAGATCGTCGTGCTGTTGGTTGCTGCCCACAAAGGTCTGCACCATGGTGAGCAGATGGTGCAAAATGGCGTGTGCCCCGCGCTCGATCGGCGCATAACGCAGCGCATCTTGAAGCTGCTCGAAGCCGAACAGCTCTCGCTTGCTGTTCATGGCCTCTACAATGCCGTCGCTGATCATCACCAAGGTGTCGTTCGGTTCGAGCTGATCGCTGACCTGGCTGTAGCTGCAGTGTTGCATACAGCCGATCGGCAGGCCGCCCGTCGCCAGCCAAAAGACCTCGCCATTGGCGCGGCGAATCAAAGGTGGCAGTGCGCCGCCGCTGGCCGCTTGCACCTCCCAGCCCGCTTGATTCTGCGTCAGCAGACTGTAGCAGAGCGCGACATACATCTGGTTGCGTTGGGTGTGGGGGTAGAGTGCGCTGTGTACTCGCTGTAAGAGCAGGTTGGGCTGCGGATTATCGCCGATGGCCGTGCTGATGGCGACCGCTGTGCCGCTGGTCAGCAGAGCCGAGGCCAAGCCTTTGCCCGAGATGTCGCTGAGGGCCACGCCGAGGCTGCGCTGTTGGGTGTTGCCGATCGTCATTCCAGCTGGGTAAAAGCCGTAGAAATCTCCGCCGACCTCTTCGGCAGGCAACGAGATTCCGGCGATATCGAGATCGGGCACCAAGGGTGGCACGTTCGGCAGCAGGCTGAGCTGCATGTTTCGGGCGATCTCGAGCTCGGTCTTGGGGTGGGTGCCGCGCTGGTTGTGGTAGCTTTCGAGCTCTACTTCGAGGAAGCGCCGTTCGAGCATGCGTTTGGCATGCGGCGCTTCGATCTGCAAGGTGATCGCTCGCAACAAGAGCGCCTCCATCAGATTGGGAACCCAGTAGTCGTGGGTGTAGACCTCTTCGCTGGCCGAAAAGTGCAAAGCCTGCGCCAAATAGTGGTCGGCCTCCGCATCGCGCCCGAGCGCGATCAAAGCGGCAGCGCGGCAGTAGTTGATGCTCTGCAGCGAGTAGTTGTAGTGCAGCGATTGAAAGATCTGAGCGCTGGTATCAAAATGCTCAAGCGCCCGTTCGCGTTTGCCGATGTGTAGGTCGATCAGCCCCAGCAGGCCGTGGGCGTCGGCGGTATAGGTGCTGAATCCCTTCTTCTCGCCTAGTTGCAGCAACGCCTCGCTCGACCAACGGGCATCGATATAGCGCCCTTCGCGAATCTGCAGCAGAATCGGCCCGTGAATCTCTTCGCCCCAGCCGTCGGCCAACACATAGGCTTCGCGCGCTTCTGGAAGGCGGTCTAGGTCGCGCAAGAGGTTGCCTTGCACAACTAAACACCAGCGCCATAGCTCACGATGTTGCCATTGTTCGGCCAGCCGTCGCGCTCGGTCGAGCATAGTGTGAGCCGCTTGGAACGAACCGCGCCGCCAATAGGCGACGCCGAGTTCGTAGCAAACCCACGGCTCGTGCTCGCTGGTATCGGGATGTTCGCAGGTCAGCTCTAGGGCTTTTTCGGCGGCCTGAACCGCTCGCTGCGACTTCCCAAGGTAGTGATAGACCGCCGCTTGGTTGCGCAACATCTGGATGCGTCCAATTCGCTGCAGCCAAGGATCTGTTTCGCGCTCTAGGGCTTCCAGTGCCTGATGCCCGGCCATCTCAGCATCGTGTAATAGGTCGCTGCCGATCGCACATAAGAAACGTCCAAAGAGCAATTCGGCTTGCAGATAGGCTTGCAGGTTGTCGAGTTCGATCGTATCGAACAGGCTCAATCCATAAGCGAAATCTTGGGCGTGATAACAGAGCACCAGCTTTTCGACTAGCGTCCAGATCTCTCCCTCTTTGTCGTTGTAGCGACGGAAACCGGCCAGCGCTGCATCGATATATTTTTGGGCTTGTTTGAAATCGCTGCGCATGCGGCATAGACAGCGCCCGCGATGCAACAATAACCAAGCATTTAATTCGTGAAAGGCCGTATCTTCATTGATATTCTCTGAAAGGCTCGGATCAAGACGTCGTGTGATGATCTGTTGACGTGCCTGGATGTAGATATCGCTATGAAGAGGCCGATCTCCCAAGCGTATCATAGAGTTTGTCCTGCAACCTTTGTTTGATAGCGTTTCGTTATGGCAATGGCTAAGCGTATTGTTTCCAGTGTGCCATCTTTAACGCGAGCACAAAAACCGCATCTTATCTGCGCAAGCATAGAGCATTCTGAGACAGAATATACGCGGCTTTGTATGCTTGCTCAACGGACTAGCGTGGTACAATGAACAGAGATACATCGATTGAGCCTCTCATTGTCATCTTTGAAGAAGCGAAATCGTCAGTTGCACTGTACGCGGTATCGAGCTTTTGATGGATCATTTAGAGAATTGTTAAGTATCTTAAAAAGTATACCGCGAACTCGTTGCTATTTGCACGCTATTTTTAGTCAACTTGGATTAGGGTTATATGAGTGATAGCGATTACCGCGCCCTGCTTCGGCGTGCCGCTTTAGATCAAGAGCATTTTATTCAACTCACCTTTCAAGGCAAGGTGCGCGGCCAAGAGACGCCTTGGCGCAAAATCGTCGTGCGTCCTGTGCTGATTAAACATAAACGCCATCTGCAATTCTCTTGGTTTGATGCCAAACAAGATACAACCAAAAATTATCAAGGGGAAGCTGCCGAGCGACAACTCGATGAGGTCTTAGCTATTCCCTTCAGTTCGATACATCTGCGCACAACCACCGATGATTTAAGTGTACAGCTCACCAAAAAGGGCAAGGCGATCATTCATCGTAATCAATCGCCCGCCCAGCCAACGCTCAATCTCAACCACAACCGCGCCAAGCAGCAGCCTCTGCCTTTGGAGCAATCGGTCGCAATGCTGCAAGCGCTGGGAATCGTCAACCCTCAAGGCACGCTCAAGCCCGCTATGATCGACAAATATAGCCAGATCAACGAATTTCTGCGGCTTGTCGAAGGCACGGGCATGATCGAAAAGCTTCCTCAGCCGATCCGCGTGATCGACTGCGGCAGTGGCTCGGCCTATCTCACCTTTGGAATCTACCACTATTTGCATAATCTGCGCGGCCTGCAAGTGCAAGTGACCGGCATCGATAGCAACGCCCATGTAGTTCAGAAATCGAACGCCACCCGTGATCGACTCGGCTACAACGACTTGAACTTTGTGCAGTCTCTGATCGAAGAGTATCGGCCCGAGCAAGCACCCAACATTGTGATGGCTCTTCACGCCTGCGATACCGCCACCGACGACGCGATCGTGCAGGCTATTCAGTGGGACGCTCAAATGCTGATCTGTGCCCCTTGCTGCCACCACTATCTCAACGACAAAATCGAGTCCGATCTGATGCGGCCCATTTTGCGCCACGGCATCTTGCGTCAGCGCATGGCCGATATCATCACCGATAGCTTCCGTGCGCTGGTTCTGCGCATCATGGGCTATCGCACCGATGTGATCGAGTTTATCGATGCCGAACATACCGCCAAAAATCTGATGATTCGCGCCATCAAGACCAATGCGCCGCTCGAGCGTTCGTTGATCGAGGAATACAAGCAGCTCAAGGCCTTTTGGCAGGTGACGCCCTATATCGAAGCGCGGCTTGGAGAAGCCTTTACCAAGCGTCTGAGCGTCTAAAGCCGTTCGCTCGCTGGCCTGCTGGCTCGAATATTGATGCAAGCTCTGAGAGGGCGTTACAACTAACGTCCTCTCAGAGTTCTTTTTGATACGGACGCCCTATTGCTTGATCCTTAGACAATGATTCTGTCTATCAACAGAAGCGACATCCTCATGTTCGATGGGCGAAGAAGTGGCGATTTTGCTAGGTTTTATGCGATTCCGGCCATTTGAAGAGCCGGTATGGTATAATCGCACAAGATAGTGAGTCGATGTTGATCTATTCAGGCCGAAAAGCGACCTGAACCTTATAGGTTTGGGTCTTGTATAGAAATGACCTTTAAGACGTGGAATATCAGCCAAATCTAAAGAATATCACCGGTAACGGTGGTACGATTAGCAAGATTCTTCCCGGTACCATAGCTGAAGAACTTGGATTGCAGCCCGGCGATGCCGTGATCGCGGTGGGTGATCTGCGCCTGCGCGATGTGATCGACTATCGCTTTGCAACCGCCGAAGAACGCATTGAGTTGCTTGTTCGCCAACAGGGCGAAGAACGCACTTATACAATAGAGAAAGATCCCGACGAGGATCTCGGTATTGAATTTGTTGAACCTCTTTTTGATCGCCTTCGTACCTGTAACAATAAATGCCCCTTCTGCTTTTTGACCCAAATGCCGAAGGGAATGCGCAAAACGCTTTATCTCAAAGACGACGACTACCGCCTCTCGTTCTTGTATGGCAACTTTGTGACTTTGACCAACCTGAAAGAAGAGGACTGGCAGCGCATCGAAGAGCAGCACCTTTCACCCATGTACATCAGCATTCACGCGACTGATCGCGCCTTGCGTGCTGTGCTCTTGGGTAAGGCCGATGTGCCCGATGTGCTCGAACAGATCAAGCGTTTTGGCAGCTTGGGAATTCCGGTGCACACCCAGATCGTCTCGTGTCCGGGCCTCAACGATGGCGATGCCCTGCACCAGTCGATTCGTGATCTGGCAGCTCTCTATCCGACCGTGCAGTCGATCGCGGTTGTGCCGGTCGGCTTGACCAAATATCGTTTCAACGGCAAAGCGCCCCAAACGATCAAAGCTGCCATCAGAGTGCACGAAACGCCCGACTGGATCGATACCAACTGGGAGCGCCAGCCGCTCTGGTCGGAGGCCACCAAACAGGCCGCCAACAACGCGGCGATCTCCGATGCGCTCGGCTTCTGTGCCCGTCTGGGCGCCGCAACCGAAGTGCCGCTGCGCTGCTACACCTCGGAAGAGGCCGCGCGCGTGATCGACTTGATTTTGCCTTACAGCGATCACTACCAAGCCGAGCTCGGCCATCCGCTGGTCTATCCTTCCGATGAGTTTTATCTCTTGGCTAAGCGCGAATTTCCGAATGCCGATTTCTATGGCGGCTATCCGCAATATTCCAACGGCGTCGGTATGACTCGCGACTTTATCGACGAGTGGAAACGAGTCGAGCGCCGCTTGCCCGAATCGCTCCCGCAGAAAACCAAGCTTGCCCTGCTGTGTGGCACCTTGATCGAGCCAGTGCTGGCCCAAGTGGTCGAGCGTCTGAACCAGATCGGCAACCTCGAGGCTCGTTTGGTGCCTGTCACCAACGTCTTCTTTGGCGAAACTGTCACCGTCAGTGGCCTTTTGATGGGTCAAGATGTGCTCGAAGTGCTGCGCTCTCTGGCTGCTGAAGGCTTCGAGCGTGCTCTGCTGCCGCGCGTGATGTTCGACCATTCTGGTACGCGCACTCTCGATGAATATACACCAGAACGCCTCAGCAGCGAATCGGGTCTGCAGATCGCCCAAGCTGGTACACCCAGTGAGGTTTTGCGCTATCTCAAAGCCCTCGTTCGCGAACAGCAGGCCAGCCTACAAGCAGAACTGCTCTACTCTTAGCGCACTCCGTAATCGAACAAACCCACTAACAGTCGCACAGATTGACTGTCAGTGGGTTTGTTTGCTTTTTGTACAGCTACAACCTACCCTTGTGTCATCGCTGTTTTAAGTCGAAGTGGCATAACAAGACTACCCTTTTATAACAAATCGGCTTAAAGGCAAGTACGCTCGCAAGGCGAAAATGAGAAAATTGAGGGAAAGCATTATAGATTTCGTGCGATCATGCAAAATCTATAACAACCATAGTCGAGTTTTACTCTTCCGAAGCTCAAAAGAGAAATGCACTAATCATAGCAAATCCGCTTAGAGACGCGCATTCGTTTCACGTAGGAAATCGAAAAGAGGAAAGACGTGACAGCGCGAAATTTTGCACAACAACAATAGTTACGTTCCACTCTGCCGAAGCTCAAACAGAAATAATGTAATCGCTGTTGATAGTAGATTGAGATATAACCGAAACACAGTATAATTTGTTGATATTTCAGTAAAATCTACCCATACTGACGTTTGAGCTATTACATACAAGCGTGAAAATTGCTATAGTGCTTGTTAATAGGCCATGTGGAGAAATTGCATACCTCTCAACACAGAGATAATCTCGAATGCTATCAACTAAGAGGGCAGTCTTGATCTGGAGCTTGGAGGTGTTGCTGAGGTTCTAGCAGAGAAATAGATCACCATGGAACGTGAAACAATTGTTGAGTATGAACTGCGTCACTATATCGATATCATTCAGCGTGCTAATCAAATCGCTGCAACAACGGAATTAGACGATCTATTAGAACAGTTGTTGGGTTTGATCATCGAAGTGACTCAAGCACAAGCTGGCACGATCTATCTGTATGAACCAGTAAGCAACGAACTCGTTTTCAAAGTAGTGCAGGGCGACGAGGCCAGCAAACGTTTCCTCGGCAGACGAATCTCGGTCACAGAAGGTGTGATCGGTCGTGCGCTTTTGCTTGGAGAACCGCTTTACATCGCCGATGTTCAGTCGGAGCCTAGTTGGAATCGCCAGCTAGGAGAAGAGAGTTCGCTGGCAATCGCCACCATGTTCTGTGTGCCGCTCTTACTGCGCAAACAACCGATCGGCGCCATTCAAGTCTTCAACTTGGCCGATCATAGCGTACTCGAAAACCCTTCGAGCAAGTCGCTGCTCGACCTATTGAGCGGGCGGCTCGTCACCGAGATCGAAAAAGCCCGCCTCTTGTACGAGGCCCAACAGCGCGAACAGCGCCAGAGCGCGCTGATCGACATCATGACCAGCCTGACCACCAACCTCGACCGCGATAGCCTGATCAACAACATTATGAGCTACGCCGCTTCGCTTTTGAATGTCGAAGCGACTTCGATTTGGCTCAAAGACGAGATTACCGACGAGCTTGTCTTGTACGCGGCCACAGGCGAAAAGCGCGATGCCCTGCGCGAGATCCGCATCAAGGCCAATTCCGGCATCATCGGTTCGGTCGTCGAAACTGGGCAACCCGTGTTGATCGACGATGTTCACAAAGACCAGCGCTTCTACGAGGCCATCGATCAACAGACCGGTTTTGTCACCCGCTCGATGATCTGTATGCCCTTGCGTTCGGCCAAGATTCTGCTTAGCGATGAACGCGGCGAGCTGCAAGAGGCCATCATCGGCGGAGCGCAGGCTATCAATAAGCGCGATGGGCGTCCCTTCACCCAAGAAGATATGCGCTTGTTTGAGGCTTTGAGTGGGCAGGCCGCCACGATTCTACGCCTTTCCAAGCTCTATACGGAAACCTCGGAGCTCTTTTTTGGTATTATTAAAGCGTTTTCGAATGCGATCGACCTGCGCGATACCTACACGCGAGGCCATAGCCAGCGAGTTTCTGAGTTTTCGGTGGCTATCGCTACCGTCTTGGGCCTCTCGCGCGAAGAGATCTACTACATTCGCATCGGTGGCATTTTGCACGATATCGGCAAGATCGGTATCAGCGATCGCGTTTTGAAAAAGCCGTCGCGCCTGACAGATCAAGAGATGGAAGAGATGAAGTACCATCCGATCTACGGCGTGCGCATGTTTAGCGATTCGGAACTACGCTACCTGCTGCGTTTTGTGCTGCCCGCGCTCGAACAGCATCACGAGCGCCTCGATGGGCGCGGCTATCCCTACGGTCTCAAGGGCGAAGAGATCTCGCAGATCGGGCGCATCGTCGCCGTGGCAGATGCCTTCGATGCGATGACGAGCAACCGGCCCTATCGTGATGGAATGACGGCCGAGTGCGCTTTTGCGATCTTAGACCAGTTTGCAGGGAGCGAATACGATCCTGCCTGTATCGAAGCTCTAAAAGTGGCCTATCGCGATGGCATGATCGTCACTCAACGAGAACGAATGGATTGGTAAGAGTGTGACTGTGTGCCCAACTTCTGCGGCCGAGGCCCTAACTGTTGTTATTCCTACTTGGAACGGCCTGCGTTATCTGCCCGACTGTTTAGCCGCCCTACGTTCGGAACTATCCCCGCACGACCGCATCATCGTGGTCGATAACGGCTCGCGCGATGGCACAAGCGCTTGGTTGGCTGAGCACGCCCCCGATGTCGAGCTGATCCGCCTTGCTGTCAACCGTGGCTTTGCCGGAGGTACCAATGCGGGCATCCGCGCAGCAAAGACGCCGTTGATCTTGCTTTGCAACGACGACGCCTTCGTCGAAGCTGGCTCGATCGCCGCCCTGCGTCGAACCTTGCTCGCTGACCCTGCGCTTGGTATTGTGGGCGGTGTTTTGACTTTCGCCCACCGTCCCGATCTGGTCGCCTCTGCCGGAATCAACGTCTCGAGCGATGGTCTCGCGCTCGATCTTTGGGCTTTGCGGCCCGTGAGCGAGCTGCCCAGTCAGCCTGTGCCGATCTTTGGGGCCAGCGCTGGTTTTGCCCTGCTGCGCCGCACTATGCTCGACCAGATCGGCCTGTTTGAAGAGAGCTTCTTTAGCTACCTCGAAGATGTCGACCTCGCTTGGCGCATTCGCCTCGCCGGTTGGGAGGCTCAGCTTGTGCCCGAGGCGCGCGCCCGCCACATCTACTCGGCCACCAGCAGCCAAGGCAGCCCGTTCAAGCAGTATCTCCTAGCTCGCAACCGCATCCGAACGCTGGTGCGCTGCCTGCCGAGTGCTTTTCTTGCCGATCTCCCGCTGATTTTGGTCTACGATCTGATGGCTTTGGTCTATGGTTTGGCGAAGGGGCAAACGGCCATCGCGGCCGGAAGACTGGCCTGCCTTAGCGAGCTGCCCGCCCTCTATCGTCAGCGCAAAGCCATTCAAGCGACCCGCCGCGCCTCGCTGGCGGCCCTACGCGCCTGGGTAACACCCGCTAGTTGGCCTTGGGAGCTGCGCCGCCAAGCCGCCGAGCTCGATGCCGTCTTAGCTGCCCGTTAAACGGCCTCCAGCCAAGCACATATCGATCTATTTTGTTCTCTCGTTTAGCGGCGACATTGCTAGCTTCCATGCGGTCCTCACCGCGTCCGCCTACGGCTACCAACGGGTATAGCGCGTTGTGAGCGATTTCGCAGCGCGAAATCGCTCACAACAGAGAGCAGTTCTAGTCTGCCGAGCTTCCTCCAAAAGCGAGAACGTCTAGTGATACCGAATTCGTTTTAAAGACGTACATTCCCATAAGCTAAAAAGCGACAAACCGAGCAAAGAATTTGTGTGAAATTTTACACAACAAAAAATAGTCAAGTTCCACTCTGCCGAAGGCCAAAGAAAGTAAGTGTTCAAGCGGATTTCGTATCATAGCAAATCCGCTTGAATCGTTTCATGTTGGAGTAGCCTTTCCATACACAGCGATACGACCTCTTTGTGGCGGGCAGGATGTTGGTAGCCGTAGGCGGACGCGCCAGCAACCCTCTTTGAGGAAGAGACTAAGCCGCCAGAGTGCTGAAGTGTTCAATTGGATTTGGGATGACTCGTCGAGGCGTAACCTTGGGGATGTTTCTGGTGCCATTCCCAAGCGCTGGCGATAATACTTTTCAGATCGGCATAGCGCGGCTCCCAGCCTAGCTCGGCCCTGATCAGGCTGCTATCGCCGATCATAACTGGCGGATCGCCAGCGCGACGCTCGGCCTCTACAACCTGTATCTCGCGCCCCGTCACTTGGCGGGCCGCCTCGATCACCTCACGCACCGAGAAACCTGCTCCATTCGCCAGATTGTAGTTTTGTGAACGCTCGGCCAGCGGCTTGAGCGCCAATACATGGGCGCGCCCCAGATCACTGATGTGAATGTAGTCACGAATCGGGCTGCCATCGGGCGTATCGTAATCGGTGCCATAGATCTTGATGTGGGACCGTTTGCCCGCCGCCACCTGCAAAATCAAGGGAATCAGATGGATCTCGGGGTCATGGTCTTCGCCGCGCGACGCGGTCGCTCCGCATGCATTGAAATAGCGCAGACAGCACGAGCGCAATCCGTGGGCCTGTTCATACCAGGGCAAGAGCTGTTCGACCATCAGCTTGCTCTGCCCATAGGGGCTAATCGGCTGTTGGGGGTGTTTTTCGTCGATCGGCAGATAGACCGGGTTGCCAAAGGTGGCGCAGCTCGATGAGAAAATAAAGCGTTTGACGCCGTTTTCGACCATGCTCTGCAACAAGCTGATCGTTTTGGCCACGTTGTTCTCGAAATATTTGCCCGGATCGCTCATCGATTCGTTTGGCTGTAAAAAAGCAGCCATGTGGATGACTGCTTCGATAGCGTAGTTGCGCAGGGTTTGGCCGACCAGCGTTCGATCGGCCATATCGCCTTCGATAAAAGGCACATCGTTCGGGACTGCTTCTCTATGGCCCGCCACGAGACTATCGAGCACTACAGGCGTATGCCCTTCCGCCAACAACTCTTCGACTACTGCGCTTCCGATATAGCCAGCACCACCCGTTACAAGCACATTCATCATTGAGCTCCTTGCTGTCTAGTCGTGTTCGATCACCCTAGTTTTCATACGTCCACGGCCTTTTTTTCTTACAGCTCGGCTTCGTGGCACTTGCCCACCAGCCTACAGACGATATGCCTCTAGTGCTAGTGTTCGATCAGCAAAAATACCCATGCCGCTTAGCCAAGCGCTAAACGGCATAGAAAAGACTTTCTTCAACACTAATATCAACATCGCTTGATCACGATATGCTTTGGCCCTCACTTGAGTGGAACCCGTTTCTTTCTCTAGTTTTCCGTTGTTCCCTCATCGCAAGAGGATACTTTGTTAAGTAAATTTGGTATTATTCTTCCGAAGCGCTGGGCTCGGGCTCTTGCTCTGCATCGGGAAGCTGTTTCTCTTCTGCTGTATTTGGGGCCTCGAGCGAGCTCGGGGCGATTTCGGGCTGTTTTGAGGCTAAGGGTGGGCCACCGACCGGGCAGAGCGCGACGATATGGTTGCGATTGAGACACACGAAGTTGTGGCTGGCGGCTTGTCCCACACCGGTAAGTGGGAAGATTTGCACGTTGGTAAGCGGCAGAAAGTCGTCGGTATTGCGCTCAAGCGTCTCCATCAGCGAGATATCGGGGCGCTTGGCGAATTGAGCACGCAGAGCGAAGTCTGACGTGAAAAACAACATCAATTGTAGATCGCGTTGTAACGGAGTTCGTTCGATCTCTGTGCTATGATAGTAATCAGCAGGTGGTTTGGGTTCAGAAATGGTCGCCACAATCAGGGTCTCTTTTCGATCGACAAAGAGCTGAGGAACGTGTTGGACCTGATTGGGGTGCATATGTGGTGCGAGCGATGCATCACGTAGCACAAAATAGGCCCGTTGATCGCTATTGAGGGCATCGCTAAGCCGACGATAGATCGTCATGTCGTAGTAGCCCCGAATCAACAGGCCTTTGGTCAGAATCTCGACCTGAAATGTATAGAGCTTGTTTGCTTCAGTCATAGCATATGAATTTCATTGTTATGGAGAAAAACGAAACGCGAGAGACAGGTGATGCCTCGCGTTTCGTATCGAGAATTGCTACTCTGGCGTTGTGATCAATTTGTAGCCAAAACCACGTTGGGTGAGGAGGTAACGCGGTGATGTCGAGGATTCTTCGATCCGTTGGCGCAGACGATACACAAGAGCATCGATCGCGTTGTAGTCGAAGACCTCATAGTCCCATACGCTGCGAGCGATCTCGTCTTTGCTGATAACTTGACCTTTGCGCAGGTAGAGCAATTCGAGTAGCTGAAACTCTTTGACGGTGAGCGGTGGATCGAGCAAGACGCCGCGAATATAGACTTCTTTGGTGCGGCTATCGACTCGAAGCTCTTCGTCAGGGCGGATGCGGCGCAGCACTTCCGGTGGTACAACACCTTTTACGGTTGCTTCGGGGTCTTGAAATGTAATAATCGTATCGGCTACGACAACTTGATCTTGATTATGAAGCGTGTGTAACCCCGTGATACGATCTTCATTAACATACGTGCCGTTGGTACTGCCGAGATCACGAATGGCAAACCCATCGTCGAGCCGTTCTAAGCGAGCGTGCCGGCGCGACGCCAGGGGATGCTCGATCACGAGGTCGTTCGAAGCATCGCGACCGATCGTCAGCAATGGCTTCGCCCACTCAAGCTCTCGGTAGCTGCTGCCATCAGACCGCTTGATAATTAGCTTGGGGGTGGGGGCCGTCTGCATAGGAGCTCCTCCGGGCCTTTGGTATCTTACAAGTCAGGAATACGCATTTCCTGACACTGCGGAATGTGGTACAATCGCGTCTACATGCCATTGATTATACCATCAGGGTAACAAAAATACCACAGTCTAGGGGTGTAAACCTTGACACAAATCCTCGGAAGACGTCTTGGTCGTTATGAAGTGCAGCAAGAAATAGGCCGTGGGGGCATGGCGCGGGTCTATCGGGCCCTCGATACCCTGCTCCAACGACCTGTCGCAATCAAAGTGCTGGCACCTCAATTGAGCATTGATCCAGAATTCTCGCGCCGCTTTGAGCGCGAGGCGATTATGGCTGCCAACTTGCGCCACCCTGCCATCGTTACGGTCTACGATGTGGGCGAGCAAGATGGTCTGCACTATATCGCCATGGAATTTATCCGAGGACGAACCTTGCATAGTGTCTTGACCGAGCGGGGCGCTTTGGGTCTTGGTTACGCTGTGAGCCTGCTCGAGCCGGTCGCTCGCGCGCTCGACTACGCCCACTCGCAAGGCGCGGTCCACCGCGATGTCAAACCCCACAATATGATGGTCGATGTTGAAGGGCGTGTATTATTGACCGACTTTGGCATCGCCCAAGCGCCCGAAAGCGAAAACAGCGAGCGCCTGACCCGAACTGGTATCTTTATGGGCACGCCCGAATACCTTTCGCCCGAGCAGGCCGAGGCACGCCGAGTTGATGGGCGCAGCGATCTCTATTCGCTAGGTATTGTGGCCTACGAAATCATCACCGGCCGGGTACCCTTCTATGGCGCAACGCCTCAGTTGATTGTGGCGCACGCTCAACAAGAGCCACCGCCACCTTCAAGCGTGATGGGCGCTCTGCCCGATGAGCTCGATACGATTTTTGCTCGCGCCTTGGCGAAAAAACCCCAAACACGTTATCAAACAGGTACAGCGCTTGTAGAGGCATTGCGGATCGTGGCTCGTCGCAATGGTATTCCTTTGGCGACGACTGCCCAGATCGCTGAATTGGCGACACCCTCTCCTCAGGCGGCGTCTGCTCAAGCTCAACATATGAATAGCTCTGCCGATTCTGATAGCTTTATTCTCACCAACGACGCGGCTACTCCCGTCGGCTCTGTCACCATTCCGCAAGCCGTCTTTCAAAATACACTCAAAACCCAAGCGCGCTTGCAAGGCCAAGGGGAGGTTCGTCAACGACGTTGGAACCCGCGTATCCTGCTGATAGGAGTTTTGAGCGTTGTAGCAGCCCTATTTTTGGGCGTGGTCATGCTTGGTAACACCTATGGCGGCGGAAACAGCTCGAATCTTCCGGCTGTGCTGAGAACTGCGACTCTACCTCTGTTGCTTGACACGCTCGAACCCACGCCTAGCCCGCTACCGCCCACCGCGACGGCCACGCTCGAGCCGCCCACCGAGACGCCAGAGCCGAGCCCGACCGAAGCGCCGCCGACGGCGACGGCTGTGCCTCCTACGGCAACAGCACCGCTTCGCACAGCGACTCGGCCGCCAGCGCCGACCAATACGCCCGAGCCACCGACGGCGACAGCAGAGCAAGAGCCGCCCACGGTGATTCCGGAGCCTCCGACCGAGATACCTGCGGAGCCGCCTACAGAAATACCCGAGCCACCGACGGCAACAGCGGAGTTAGAGCCGCCCACGGCGACGCCCGAGCCAGAGCCACCCACAGCGACGCCCGAGCCACCGACGGCGACGCCCGATATACCTGAACTGCCGACCATTGAGGTTGTGCCGATTCAGTAATAAGCTGTATAGAACAGGAAAACGATTTCGTAGCACTTGTCTCGAAATCGTTTTCTTTTTGGATGTGCTTATATTTTTTGGCGAAGCTGATAGCAAATCGTCCCAAGCTTGCTTGATTCCAAATCTGCTTTAAAGACTTGTGTTCTCGCAACTTGGAAAAAAAGAAAAATCATACTCCGCTTCGCGAAGCCACAAGAAATACACTAAATGGAGCGGTATAGCTTGGCAGCATCAAGCATTTGCACTTTTTCACCAACGGGCTTTAGGCAGTGCGGAATATGCCCTCTTTCTCTCTCAAAGTCTTTGCCAGCTGTTTCGCCTATCGATATAGCTGTTGAAAAAAGCTCCTGAACGCGTAATAGTGTTAGCAGATGATGGAGCAAGGTATGTTCGCTACATTCGATTGAAAAAAGAGATTGTTGGGCTTCGATCTGTGTGTTATCAATCTGCTTGATAAGCTCAAAGTGCAAACACATGCTAGTGCGCAATATGCAAGAAAAAGTTAATAAACCGTTTATTGACTTGCTCGCTTACAGTCTAGCGATTATGTAAGTGGTAATCGAAAAAAACCTTTGAAGCGCAACTTTTTGATACGCGAGAACGGTATACTATATGTTCCCCTTAGTGAATGAGTGTAAAAGAAGTAGAGCAGCATGACGAATTCATAAAGGGGTGGCACACAAATTGCTAGGAGGTACGATACGTACTATATCATGCGCTATCTAGAAGCAATGGTTTCTATCTTTGGCACAGGCTCTATAAATACACAAAATCTAGCCTTAGTGCAAGCGTTATTGGCTGCAAATGTGTGTATACTATACTAACTTACGTTTTAGATTAAAACTGCATGTTACTTCATCATTGCGTGATGATATAGAATGAGGCATGCCTGTGACACAACAGAAAATCAAACAACACATTCTTATTGCAGATGATGATACATCCATTACTGATCTATTAAGCGATTTGCTTAATGAAGTGGGGTATATTGTCGACTGTGTTCATACAGGCACCGAGGTTTTAGAGCGCTTAAAAGACCCAACAAGTTATCAACTTGTATTGATGGATGTCAAAATGCCCGGTCTAGATGGTCTAGAAGTGCTCGAGCAAATACGGCAAAAATCGATCGATTTACCCGTGATTATGATCACCGGTTACGGCGCTTCGTCGGTCGCCATTCGCGCTATGCAGATGGGCGCCTACGACTACCTCAACAAGCCCTTTAATTTAGATGAGGTCTTGTTGGTCGTTAAGCGTGTCTTTGAGTATCAAGAGCTTGCATCGCGCGTGCGCTCACTTGAGGGCCGCACCGATATTCGCGAGCGAATGATCGGTCAGACACCAGTGATGCACGAGGTCTATAAAACGATCGGCCGAGTAGCCCAAAGCAATGCCTCGATTCTGATCACAGGCGAGACCGGTACCGGTAAAGAACTGGTTGCCAACTTGATTCACCAAAACTCTGGGCGCAACGGCCCATTTGTGGCTGTGAACTGTGCCGCCTTGCCCGAAACCTTGATCGAGAGCGAGCTCTTTGGCCATGAGAAGGGGGCCTTTACCGGGGCGATGGCTCAGCGTAAAGGCCGTTTCGAGCTTGCCAACAAGGGCACGATTTTTCTTGATGAGGTAGGCGAGATCACTCTGCCCGTTCAGAAGAAGTTGTTGCGCGTTTTGCAAGAAGGTGAGATCGAGCGAGTTGGTGGTAGCACACCGATTAAGGTCGATGTGCGTGTGCTAGCCGCCACAAACCGTAATCTGCTCGATGAAGTCGAAGCTGGTAATTTCCGCGAAGACCTTTATTACCGCCTCAACGTCATCAATATCCATATGCCGCCTCTACGCGAGCGCATCGGCGATATTCCCCTGTTGGTGGAGCACTTCCTGAACAAATATCGCTTCCGCAATGATGCTCCTCCCACCCGCATCTCCGAGGAGGCGCTCGAACGACTGCAAAATTACGATTGGCCCGGCAATGTGCGTCAGCTTGAAAACGAGATCGAACGCGCTGTGGTGATGTCGCAGGGCACTGTGATCACCAGCCGCTTTTTAAGCCTATCGAATACGAACGAATCATCACAGATCGACTTAGCCGCCCGCGTTCGTAATGGAACCAGTTTGGCACAGGTACTAGCTTCGGTTGAGCGAATTATGATCAAAGAAGCCCTGCGCCAAAGCGATGGTAACTATGAGGTCGCTGCTAGCCGTTTAGGCTTAAACTACGAGGAATTCGTCCAACGTCTCAAAAAGGTGGCGGATTAACCGTAGCTTTGCTGGCAGAGGCACCGACAGCGAAACTGAATGCTAAGAATACACAATTTGTTTTGTGAGCGGCAAGGAAGGGTGTTGGATTATGATGGATATGAGCCAGGGCATGTATCTCATGCCACAGATGCAGATGAAAGCATCACCTGCATTAATTGCTCTCAACCGCATGCTTGTTCTTTCTACTCAAGAACTTCAGCAACTAGTTCAAGAGGAGCTTGAACAAAATCCCGCCCTCGAACAGGTTGAGAGCGATGAGGCACTTTGTAGCCGCTGTAAACGCCCCTTAAACGGTTCGACCTGTATGTACTGTTTGCAGGAAGATCTGCAGCTCGCAGATCTTGATCGAACCGACTCATCGGGGGTCGTCGATAACGAAGAATTCGACCCATTGATGCTGGTTGCAGCGCCAACCTCCTTACCCGAGTTGTTGCTACGCGACTTGCATGTGGTCTTACCAAATGACCAACACGAGCTAGCCAACTATTTGGTTGGTTCGCTGACCCCGCAGGGCTTTTTAGATGCCGATTTGAATGAGATTGCTGCGGTTTTGTCGCTCGACTACCAGATCGTCGAAGAGGTTTTGCAGATTCTCCAAGAGCTCGGCCCTCCCGGTGTGGGCGCACGCAACGTACAAGAGTGCTTACTGTTGCAGCTCGACCGGCTTGACCCTGATATTCAGCCGCCAGCCGCACTGCGCACCATCATCAAAGATTATTGGATCGACCTGGGCGAGCATCGTTACGGCGCGATCGCCCAAAGCTTAGGCATTGGCTACGATGATGTCGTGGCTGCGCGCGACTTCCTGCGCGAGTATCTGCGGCCCTATCCACTCAATATCGATGGTAAGGGTGCGATCGACGAAGATGCCAACTACCTCACGCCCGATGTGGTGATCCGTGAAGAGGGCGATAGCTTTGTCGCTGAGGTAGTAGAGTCGCGGCGCTTCTATTTGCGCTTGAATCCGCTCTATCAGAAGCTTTCGCGCGTCAGTATGCGCGGCGTCGCCGAGGTAAGCAGCGAAGAGCACGAGCATCTGCAAGCCTTTGTGTCGCGGGCACAGCTTTTCTTGACCAATCTGCGCCAGCGCCGCGAGACGATTCGCCGCATCGCCGAGCATCTGATCGAATGCCAATCGGCCTATCTGCGCAACGGCGTGCGCTACTTAGTGCCCTTGACCCGGGCCGAGGTTGCAGCCGCTTTGGGCGTACACGAATCGACGGTCAGCCGTGCTACGGCTGGCAAATACGTCCAGCTCCCCTCGCACAAGATCGTGCCGTTCAGCACCTTCTTCACGCCTTCGCTTTCGGTTAAGGATGTGATTCAGGAGCTGGTCAACAACGAGAAAGAGCCGCTCACCGACCAAGATCTGGTTGAGCTGTTGCGCGAGCGCGGCTTCGATATCGCGCGACGCACGATCGCCAAGTATCGCAACCAGCTGGGCATCTTGCCTTCGACTTTGCGCTAACGAGCGAAGCAGCTTGAGAGGGTGGCGGTCTAGGAATTGAGACTGCTGCCCTTTTTGTTGTGCTCATCGGCCTGCCTCAGGCCGGATTTTTATTTTGGCGAATGGGAGGATGGAACCTTTTCCGCCAACATCGTTTTGAAGGAAGTGGAAAAAAGAGAGATTTCGCACGAGGGCGCGAAATCTCTCTCTAGCTTACGGTGGGTTGGACGGGCCAGATTTAGGCCGTGAAGAGCGGGCCGGTCAGCAGGGCTTCGAGTTCGCTGCCAGCGGGGTAAGGCGACTCGCCGGGCGGCACGATCAGCAGGCCGTTGGCGCCCCGCAGCGAAAGCAGACGGCTGCTGTTTTGAATGCCTGTGCTGGTGGCCACTAGCTGGCCGTCGCGCCAAGCGATCTGGACGCGTTGGTATTCGGGGCGATCGGGCGCGGGCTTGATCTGCTCGTGCAGGCGCACACGCACGCGCGGGCGCTCGGGGTTGCGGTCGCCCTGCAGACGGCGCAGGGTCGGGCGCACAAACACCTCGAACGAGACCAGCGACGAGACGGGGAAGCCGGGCAGGCCGAAGACGATCTTGCCGTTGACGGTGGCGAAGGTGGTGGGTTTGCCGGGTTTATAGGCGATACGTCCGAAGTGGACTGTACCCAGCTCGGCCAAGATCGGCTTGATCAGGTCGCGGGTGCCCATGCTGACGCCGCCGCTGGTGAGCACCAGATCGGCTTGCTCTAGACCGCTCAAAATGGCTTGGCGTTGGGTGGTTTGGTCGTCGCGCGCGATGCCCAGCGAGATCGGGATGCCGCCCGCCTCGCGCACAGCCGCCATCAGGGCGTAGCGGTTGCTGTCGCGGATGATGCCCGGCGCGGAGGGCGCATCGGGTTCGACGACTTCGTCGCCGGTCGCCAAGACCGCCACGCGCGGACGACGATAGACTTGAATGCGGGTCTGACCGACGGTCGCCAACAGGCCGATCTCGGCGGCGCCCAGCGGGGTGCCTTTGGCCAAGACCAGCGTGCCCCGTGCGATGTCTTGGCCGACGCTTTGGATGTATTGGCCGACTACGGGCGCTTGGTCGATGGTGAGGATGCCGTCGCGCTCGTGGGTCTGCTCGACGATCACCACGGCGTCGGCGCCGGCTGGCAGGGGAGCGCCGGTCATAATGCGGGCGGCGGTGCCGGGCTCCAAGCGAATATCTTGCCGATTGCCGGCTGTTAGTTCCGCCAGCACCCGACGCGGCGCGATACCGTCGCTGGCGATCAGAGCATAGCCATCCATCGCTGACTTGGGCAGGTCGGGCATATCTTCGGGCGCGTAGACGTCTTGCGCCAGAACCCAGCCGAACGCTTCCAGAGCGCTCATCTCTTCGGTGGGCAACAGCGATAGATTGGCGGCGATCAGACGATGGGCCTCATCGACTGACACCATAGGATAGGGCGAGTCACGCCGCATCTCAGACATAACAACCTCCAGAAACGAATGCAAGCGGCATTCGGTTTAGCGCGAGTTTACCGTGGCGGGGCGTGTGTCGGCATCGTAGCGTCGACCGGCACGCGCGCCCGGCACGGCTACTGCGTTCAAAATATCGTTCATTACGGCGTTGGGCGTTACGTTGCGAATACGGGCCGCCGGGCTGATGATCATACGGTGGCCCAAGACCGGTTCGGCCAAGGCCTTTACATCGTCGGGAATGACGAAGTCGCGCCCTTGCATGGCTGCTCGTGCCTGAGCCGTGCGGTAGAGCGCTAGTGAGCCACGGGTGCTCGCTCCCAGATAGACATCTTCGTGGTGGCGAGTGGCCGTGGCGATGTTGACGATGTACTCCTCGATCAGCTCGTCAACGTAGATCTCTTTGACCGCCTCTTGCATCTGCAAGAGCTCTTCGATGCTGACCACTTGGTTGAGGGCTTCGATCGGGTGCGATTGGCGCTGACGTTTGAGGATGGCGATCTCGTCGCGCTTTTCAGGATAGCCCAAGTGGATCCGCAGCAGGAAGCGGTCGAGTTGCGCTTCGGGCAGAGGGAAGGTGCCTTCGTATTCGATCGGGTTCTGGGTCGCTAAAACGATAAAGGGTTTGGGAAGCTCGTAGGTTGTGCCATCGACGGTCGTCTGGCGCTCTTCCATAGCCTCGAGAAGGGCTGATTGTGTCTTCGGTGTCGCGCGGTTGATCTCGTCGGCCAGCACGATCTGCGCCATTACGGGGCCGGGTCGATACTCGAATTCGCGCGTCTGTTGGTTGAAGATCGAAATACCTGTTACATCGGAAGGGAGCAGGTCGGGGGTGAACTGAATGCGTTTGAAGCTCGAACCGATTGAGCGAGCGATCGATTTCGCTAGCATCGTTTTTCCGGTGCCGGGCACATCCTCCAAGAGCACGTGCCCTTTGCAAAGGAGCGCCACCAAGACTAGATCGACAGCAGAGCGCTTTCCGACGATCACGCTCTCTACATTTTCAGCAATTCGCGCAGCCACCTGTTGGATCGTGTCCACACTGACTCCTTATCGTTTCGGATGTGTAGCCCATAAGGTCGAACACATCTTCACATGCTGAAGCGCAGCACTATGCAATGCTACACCATACAGATAAACGGAACAGATATACGAACAATCTATCTATACTAGGCGTCAGTATACCATTCTTAGAGCCGATCTGCATAGCTTTTGGCTCGGCTTGGCGGATGAAAATAGGCTTAGAGGGCCCCAAGTTGAGGGGTATGCGGGCCTTGCAATGCGGAGAGGCCCAACGCCTTGTATGCTCGAAGGTCGAGCAGCGGGTGTCTCCGTTGTGTTGGCAGGGATCTCAGGCAACGGCCCGAGATCCCTGTGAAGTTTGGATCGTTTAAAAGCGTTTCGACGAGATCGCGCCGATTAGCTTAGAGCGCGCAGAACCAGCGTCTCGCCCGCTGTGAAACTGCGTTCGATCACCGCGGCATCGGACTCTTGGCCGTCGATGCTGTAAGCACCTTGGAAGCCAGGGCTGAAGCGCAGCGTTCCAGCGCGGGTGGCCTCTACGCGCACTTCGCGCACCTTGCCCGCCTCGACGCTCGCGCCGACCCGGAAGGCGCCTTCGACCCAGATGCCGTCGAAGGAGAAGGAGCGCCAGAGACGCGGGATGGCGGGCAGAATCGCCAAGGTATCGCCGCGCTGCTGCACCAGCAGCTCTTGGACGGCGGTCACCGCGCCCATACCTGCTTCGATCTGCATAATCTCGTGGTGCTCGCCGCCCACAAAGCCCATAGGTACGATCGGGCCGAAGATGGTCGCGCCCGCGAAGTCGCCATTGTGCAGCGTGCCGTGGCCGATATTGGTGAAGACATCTTTCCACCAGTGCAGCCAAGTGACGGCGGCATCGGGCTGGTTGCAGCGCGAGTTAAGGATGCTGGCCCACGGAATGCACCAGCCGGTCCAAGCGCCTGCGCCCTTGCGCACCCAGTGCTGCAGCGAGTTCTGCACGATCTGCTTGTGCTCTTCGGCGTAAGGATCGATGGTGCAGAAGGGGTAGATCGCCCCGAGGTGCGAGTGGTGGCGATGGCTCTCGTCGAGATCTTGCCCTTCCCAGAGCGCGATGCGCGGCTGACCGCTATCGACGGCGGCCAGGGTGTAGGGCGGCAGATCGCGGCTGACCTGTGCCCAACGCTCGTCGAGCGGCTCACCTAAGATCTGGGCGGCTTGCGGCAGGGCCTGAGCCACAAAGTGCAGCGCCGCCAACTGGAAGCTGGCATCGCGGCCCCAAGCGTTCATCTGAGCGCCGTTGTATTCGGGGCTGACCGAGACCGGCAGCGAGAGGCGCTGTTTGCCGTCGCGCTCGATGGTCTCGAGCATAGCCCAGTAGCCGTTGAAGGCGCCGACCAGAAGCGGCCAAGCCACTTCGCGCAGAACGCGCTCATCGCCGCTGTAGCGATAGTGCAGCCAGGCCATCTGAGCCATCCAAGCGATACAGGCTTGGTCGATGGTACCCGTCCAGAAGTTGCCGATCACTTGGCAGCGATCATCGACGGCGTGCGGCATCATCAGGGCGTCGGGCGCGTCGAAGAACTTGGCTGCGTTGTCTTTGAGCTGGGGCAGCCAGCCCATAATCATATCCCAGAGCGGCCAGAAGTGATCGAAGCGCCCGGTCGGCAGACAGGGCCAGTAGATCATCTGAATGTTGATGTTGAAGTGGTAGTCGCTGCTCCAAGGCAACATCTGGTACTCTTCCAGCCACGGCCCTTGCAGCGAGGCCGGAATGCCGCCCGGTGTAGTCAGGCCCGCCAGCTTGTATACGCCGTAATCCCAGGTGTGCTGCAGCGAGGGATCGGGCAGCCTGAGGCGCGGGACGCTACGCCAGTAGTCGCTCCACCAAGCGTCGGCGCGGCTGCGAGCGGCGGCCAGATCGGCCTGCTCGAGCGCATTGTCGGCCTGTTGAGCGGCCTGCGGGCCGAGCGCGGTCGCGATGAGCAGGGTGTTGCCCTTGCGCTTCCAAGCCAAGGCCAGCGGATCGTCGGCGGGCAGGGTCTGCAGAAAGCTGCCGCCTGTAGCGTGTGACGTGCGCAGCGGCGGCTCGATGCCGACCGCGGCTAGATGTTCGCCAATAAAGTCCCAAGCTGGGCGCAAGGTGACCTCGACCTGTTCGGCCAAGGCTGGGTCAAGCTCGACCCAAGCCAGCTCGGCGTCCATAGCTTGGTGAATGGTCAGGCGGCTGCTAGCGCCCGCATCGCCCGTCAGCGTGATATGCAGGGTGGCGTTGCTGGTCTGCAGCTCGGCGTGGCTGGGGCGCAGCCCGTTGGGGAAGCGCAGTTCGAGCCGACCGCCACCGATCTGGGTGGGGCGCTCGGGCAGGCCCGGCTCGGAGGGCGTAGTAGCGAAGGCGGCTCGAATGCCCGCTTCGTCGTTGGCCTCGAGCATGCGGCGCACCTCGCGGTAGGTAGTGCGGTTCGCGAAGGCGTTGCCGCCACGATGATCCCAGAAACCGGCGCGGCCAACCGTGATATTGAGCGTATCGACGCCCCAAACCATTAAACCTTGAATGCCGTTGCCCAACAACACGCCGGTGTGGGTGCGCGGCAGAGGAAATTCCCAAGTAAGCGACGGTGCTTCGATCGTCATAGATCTCTGGCTCCTTGATAAATGTATCGTGAAACGTAGACCCCAGCATTGTACCCGAATCTGGCCGAACGCTTGCGCTCAGCCCGCTGACTCGGCCACGTGGGCTGCGTACCAATCGCAGATGTCGCGCAGCGGGCATTGCTGGCAGCGCGGATTCGACCAGGTGCAGATGCGCTGCCCGTGGCGTAAGAAGGCGACGTGAAAGTTGTAGAGGAATTCGGCATCGCGCGGCAGCAGCGCGGCCAGGATGGGGTGAGCGGCGGTCGGGTTGACCTTGGGGCCGAACAGGCCGATCCGTTGGCTGACGCGGTGCACGTGGGTGTCGACGGGCAGCAGCGGCTTGCCAAAGCAGAAGAGCAGGACCAGCGTCGCGGTTTTGATGCCGACTCCCGGCAGCTTGAGCAGCCAAGCCAACCCATCCTCGGGCGAGAGATCGGCCAGAAAGTCGATCTTGGCCTCGCCCCGCTCGTCGATGATCGCCTTCAGGGTTTTTTGAATGTTGGGCGCTTTGGCTTCGGCGAAGTTCGCGGGCGCGATCGCCTCGATCAGCTCGGGCAGCGGCGCATCGCGAATGGCCTCCCACGAGCCGAAGCGCTTCCACATGCGCTCATAGGCCAGCGCTTCGTTCTGGCCGGTGGTGCGATGCGAGAGCATAGTCGAGATCAGCTCGTGCATGGGTTCGCGGCGCGGGACCCGCTTGCGATAGCCTTGCATCGCCACAAGCCGCTCATAGGCTTCGCGCGCTTTCGCTTTCAGATCGCTCTGAAGATCGTCGCTCATAGCTGGCCTTTCTATCCAAGTTCGCCAATGCGCTGTTCGCATAGCGTTGCTTGTCTTTTCCCAAATCGCGCTTAAAGGGTAGCAAATGATCGGCCTCCGATCGCTCCGCATCGCTCGTTCTCGACTCTGACGGAGAGATCTTAACCTTCCATTCGGTCCTTGGCGCGTCCGCCTACGGCTATCAAGCTCCTATCCTTCCAGACGGCAGCCTTATCGCCCCCTGATCCGAGGTTCGCCTGATTGTTGTGATACGAAATCTGCTGGAAATGTTTCATTTTGGGGGCGGCTTCGGTACAACTAGCAGCCTATAGCGGCGGGTGAGCTGTTGGTAGCCGTAGGCGGACGCGCTAGTAACCTGCTTTGCGGAAGAGACCTCGACGCCAGCGTGCTGAAGTGATCGGACAGATGTTGTATGAGAGCGCCTTGCTCTTCTGCTATGTTGGTTGAAATGGTGTATGGGCGGGCGTTTGACAGCTTGGCGGGCAACTGGTATACTCAATCCAGTTTTGCAAGAATGTCGATTAGTCCATAAACATGGTAAATCTCATCAACAGCCTCGATAAACAGATCAAGCGCGTGAAAAAGCCTGACATAACGTCTGGTTAGCACCGCTTGGCTCGAAAACGAGGTTGAGCACCGGCTGCCAGACTGGCAGGCCGGTTTTTTTGATGTATGCACCTACTTTTTGGCAATCTTCTTACAAATTCTTGAACTAAGGAAGGAAACAGCAATGAAACAATTCTTCAAACACAACTCGAAACGCTCGGTTAAACGCTCGTTCCTGAAGCTGGAGACCGTGATCTATACGCCTCGAGTAGCACGCCCTGAGTTGTTTGGCGCATGCCAACTTACCCTACGAGGGAGACATGATGTTGTTGCCTAACCGTTGGTTTTTAGTCGATACAACCTTACGCGAAGGTGAACAGTTCGCAAACGCTCGTTTTACGAGCCAACAACGCGTTCGTCTCGCACAAGCACTCGACGACTTCGGTGTCGAGTATATCGAATTAACCTCCCCTGCAGCTTCCCCTCAAAGTGCGCAGGATCTTGCCTCCATCGCTCGTCTTGGTCTCAGAGCGCGTGTTTTAACCCATATCCGTTGTCACCTCGCTGATGCACGTCTCGCGGTCGAAAGTGGCGCACAGGGCGTCAATATGCTGTTTGCAACCAGCGAACAGTTGCGTCGCGCCAGCCACGGTCGTTCGATCGAAGAGATTATCGATCAGGCCCGAGAGGTGATCGGCTATCTGCAGCAACACGACGTTGAGATCCGATTTTCCTGCGAAGATGCTTTCCGCACTCCAATCGAAGACCTCCTAACCGTTTATCGCGCCATCGACAGCTTAAAGATCCAACGCATCGGCATCGCCGATACGGTGGGCATCGCGACGCCTCGCCAAGTGTTCGATGTGGTCAGCACCGTGCGTGCCAATGTCGGCTGCGACATTGAGTTTCACGGCCACAACGATAGCGGCTGCGCGATCGCCAACGCCTTCTGTGCGCTCGAAGCTGGCGCGACGCATATCGATGTCTCGATCTTGGGCATCGGCGAACGGAACGGAATCACGCCGTTGGGCGGTTTCATCGCCCGTATGGCCTCGCTCAATCCGGCTAATGTGGCCCGTTACAAGCTGCCGGCCCTCGCCGAACTCGATCGATTGGTAGCGGAATTCGTCGACATCGATATCCCCTTCAACAACTACATCACTGGTTCAACCGCCTTCACCCATAAAGCTGGTCTACATACCAAAGCGATTCTCAACGATCCGAATTCCTACGAAGTGATCGATCCAAATATGTTCGGTCAAAAACGTACTGTTGCGATCGCACACCACCTGACCGGCTGGCACGCCATCGCCGAACGCGCCCGCGAGTTGGGCATGATGCTGAGCGAAGCCCAGGCACGTAATGCTGCTGCTCGTATCAAAGCGCTCGCCGATCAGCGACCACTCGATATCGATGATGTAGATGACTTGTTGTGGGAATACGCAGAATAATTTTTAGAGCAGACAAGTGGAGAACAAGATCATGGCACAGACACTCAGTGAGCAGATTCTTTCGCATGCCGCTGGTAAGACCGTTCGCGCTGGAGAAGTCGCTTCCGTTGCCGTCGACTTGGTAATGATGCACGATAGCTTGTCGCCCAGCATCATCAAGGTGCTGCACCAAGAGTTGGGCGCCGAGCGCGTGTGGGATACCGAAAAGGTCGCGGTTGTGATCGACCACGTTGCCCCGGCCGCCAACATTCAGACCGCCGAAAAGCAGAACGAAGTGCGCCGTTGGGTTCGCCAGCAAGGCATCACCCATCTCTACGATGTCGGTCGCGGTATTTCGCACCCCGTACTGGTCGAAGAGGGCCTCGCTCAGCCCGGTATGGTGATCGTCGGTAGCGATAGCCACTCGACCGCCTATGGCTGTGTGGGCGCATTCGGCAGCGGCATGGGCACCACCGATATTGCCCTAGCGGCCGCCACCGGACGTACCTGGTTTTTAGTGCCCGAAACCGTGTTGGTGCGCGCCCATGGCCGCTTCCGTCCGGGCGTCAGCGTCAAGGACTTAGCGCTGCGGGCCGCCCGCATCATCCGCGCCGACGGCGCAACCTATGCCGCGGTTGAATGGCACGGCGTCGATTTTCTTAGCATCGCCGAGCGCATGACGCTGGCAACCCTCTCGATCGAAGTGGGCGCGAAGGCTGGCTTGGTGCCGCCGACCGGCCCCGCACTGGAAGGCCGCCCAGTACCAGAGTGGCTGCGCGTCCAAGAAGGTGCAAACTACCAACAGATCGTCGATATCGATCTCGATACGCTTGAGCCTCAGATCTCCGCTCCGCACTACGTCGATAACGTCACCGACATCAGCGAGCTCGGACGAGTCGCCGTCGATGTAGTGTACCTCGGCACCTGCACCAACGGCCACTACGAAGATATGCGAGCCGCCGCCAATATTCTGCGCGGCAGGAAGGTCGCCCCGGGCGTGCGCTTCTTGGTGGTGCCTGCCAGCAGCGAAGCCTTGCGACGCGCCAGCGAAGATGGCACCCTGACCACCCTGCTGGAAGCTGGTGCCGCGCTCGGTACGCCGGGCTGCGGCGCCTGTATCGGCCGCCACATGGGTGTGCTCGCTCCCGACGAAGTCTGTCTCTTCACCGGAAACCGCAACTTCCGTGGTCGCATGGGTTCGCCACAAGCCAACATCTATTTGGCTTCGCCCGAAGTAGCTGCAGCCACCGCACTGACCGGCTACATCACCCATCCGCAGGAAGTTGTCGCTTAGTCGTCTGAGATTATTGCCTGTTGCTTTGCAACACCTTCATAAAGGGAGATACTGACATGGCTCGCGTATGGATTTTTGGTGAAGATGTCAATACCGATCAGATCGTTCCGGGACGCTACGCACCCTATATGCTCAAGAACGAAGATGATCTGCGCAAGTATCCGTTTGTCGAAGCGCGCCCCGATTTTGCGCCCAACGTACAGCCGGGCGACATCATCGTGGCTGGCAAGAACTTCGGCTGTGGAAGCTCGCGCGAGTATGCTCCGCTGGCGCTCAAGCTAGTCGGTTTGGGCGCGGTGATCTCGCCGCTGTTTGCGCGCATCTTTTTCCGAAATGCGTTAAACTTAGGCATTCCATGTTTCACAGCTGATCTCACCGAGCGCCTCCAAGATGGGCAAGAGGTCGAGTTGCGGGTCGAAGAGGGCCTGATTATCACCGAGAGCGGCGAGCGGATCGAGTTACCGCCTCCGCCGGAGTTCTTGCGTGAAGTTTGGGCCGCTGGCGGCATCGTGCCCTTCTACCGCCAATATGGCCGCTTCCCTGGCGAACCTGCCCGATAGCCCAAGCAGCAAGGAAGAACGAGCATGCGACTATGTGTTATTCCCGGCGACGGGATCGGACAAGAAGTGCTTCCTGAAGCGCTGCGGGTTTTGCGGGCGCTCGCTCCCGATGTCGAGCTGAGCGAAGCTCAAATGGGCTGGGCGGTCTTTCAAGAGACCGGCACAGCTCTGCCCGACAGCGCGCTTGAGGCCGCTCGCAACGCCGATGCTGTGCTGTTCGGTGCGGTCGCCTCGCCCAGCCATCCGGTGCCCGGCTATCGCAGCCCGATCGTGGCTATGCGGCGCGCTCTGCAGCTCTATGCCAACATTCGCCCGACAACGCTCGAATCGGGCGCCAGTTTGGTGGTGGTGCGCGAAAACACCGAAGACCTCTACTTGGGGCGCGAGCGCTTGGAGGATGATGGCGCGACCGCCATCGCCGAGCGCGTGATCACCCGCGCCGCCAGCGAGCGCATCGCGCGCGCCGCCTACGACTTGGCGCGCCGTCGTAAGGCCGCAGGCGATGGCCCGGGCAAGGTCACGATCGTGCACAAGGCCAATGTTTTGCGCGTCAGCGACGGCCTTTTCCGCGAAAGCACCCTCGCGGTCGCTCGCGAGTATGACGACCTTGTGACCGAGGAACTGCTGGTCGATACGGCCGCCATGCACCTCGCACGTACACCCGAACGTTTCGACGTTATCGTTACGACCAATATGTTCGGCGATATCCTCTCCGATATCGCCGCTGTCCACGGTGGCGGCCTCGGCCTGGCCAGCAGCGCCAACTATGGCACCAGCCAAGCGCTGTTCGAGCCGGTGCACGGCGCCGCACCCGATATCGTTGGCAAGCAGATTGCCAACCCCCTAGCAGCCATCAGCTGCATAGGCATGTTCTTAGAGTGGGCAGGTCGAGCGGGAGCGGCTCAGCGCTTGCAGCAAGCAGTCGCCGCCGTGGTGCGCGAAGGCCCCCACACGCCCGATCTCGGTGGTCAGGCCCATACGGCCGATCTCACCGAAGCAGTTTTGGCTCGACTGGCCTAAGCGCCGTCGTTCGATCTTGTACTCTGTTTCAGACCATAAGCTTTCATTACTCAATTAAGGAGAGATACCATGAACGTCACTTGCCCCGAATGCAGCGCCGAGTTCGATATTCCTGCCGACACCATGACCGGTGAGATCGTCTCTTGCCCCGAATGCGGTGCCGAACTTGAGGTCGTCGACCTCGATCCGCCCACCTTGGCGCTTGCACCCGAGGTCGAAGAGGACTGGGGAGAATAGTAATGCGTATCGCAGTCTTATGTTCGCGTATCCGGGCCGAAGAGAAGCTGCTCTTTGCGGAGCTTGAAAAGCGCGGCCTCGACTATACCCGCATCGACGATCGCGAGCAGGTCTTCGATCTCCATCGTCACGACTTCCCGTACGATGTGGTTCTGGAGCGTTGTATTCAGCACAGCCGCGCCGTCTACATGCTCAAGATCTTCGGCGACGCTGGCATTCCGACCGTCAACACCTACGAGGTGGCGACCACCTGCGGCGATAAGTTCCTGACCACTCAGGCGCTGATCCACGCCAACATTCCGACCCCGCGCTGTCTGCTGGCCTTTACGCCCGAGACTGCTCTGCAAGCGATCGAGGAGCTGGGCTATCCGGCGGTGCTCAAGCCGGTGGTTGGCTCGTGGGGCCGCATGGTCAGCAAGGTCAACGACCGCGACGCCGCCGAAGCGATTTTAGAGCACCGCGATGTCTTGGGTAGCTACCAGCACGGCATCTACTACGTGCAGGAATACATTCCCAAGCCGGGCCGCGACATCCGCAGCTTCGTGGTGGGCGATGAGTGCATCTGTGCGATCTACCGCGCCAGCGAGCACTGGATCACCAACACTGCGCGCGGTGGACACGCCTCGAACTGTCCGGTAACGCCTGAACTGGCCGATATCAGCATCCGGGCTGCTAAGGCGGTCGGTGGCGGTGTGGTTGCGATCGACGTGTTTGAGACGACCGATGGTCAGTTGATGATCAACGAGGTCAACTACACCATGGAGTTCCGCAACAGCATCGACACTACGGGCGTGAACATTCCGGGCCGCATCATCGACTACGTGGTTTCGGTGGCGCGCCAATGAGCGAGCAAGAGCGTCCTTGGCAAGTCTTAGCGCGGGAAACGATCTACACTAGCGAATGGATCAACCTCCATCGCGACGATGTACGTTTGCCCGATGGCAGCGTCATCAAAGGACACCATGTGCTCGATTTCCCGCGTCTGGTGGTGGTAGTGGTGCCGATCGGCGAAGATGGTCGCATCTTGATGATCGAGCACTACCGCTTCATCACCGATACCACTGGCTGGGAATTGCCAGCCGGCGGAACCGATTATAGTACGGAAGAGGTCGCTAGCGCGGCTCAGCGTGAGCTGCGCGAAGAGACAGGCTACGAGGCCGAACAGCTCGACCTGATCGGCGACTTCTTCCCTTCCAACGGCATCTCGAACCAGCGCGCCTTTGTTTTTGCTGGGCGTGCTCTGCGTAAGGTCGGCGAAGTCGAAGATACCAATGAAGTCCAGCGCATGGCGTGGTTCACCCAGGCCGAAGTGCGGCAACTGATCGCTAACAATAAAGTGCAAGATGGCATCAGCTTGACCGCGCTGCTCTGGTTTTTATTCGAACAGTCGAATCGCTAAACAGCGCTAGCGAAGCTGCGGCACGTTCGCAGTTTCGCTAGCCTTCAGCCGAGCAACCTGAGCGATTCAGATCAAACAAAAGCTTTCTTTTCTGCAGTTTTTTAGTCTTTTTGAATAGCGACGAGTGTAGGTTTTATGGCTCTGCGAGTTTCTATTGTTGGTGCATCGGGTTATGTCGGCGGCGAACTCTTGCGCCTCTTACTTTCTCACCCCGAGGTCGAGATCGCTCAGGTCACAAGTGGCCGCAACGCCGGAAAGTACATCCACAGTGTTCACCCCAACCTGCGCAGCGGCGCGGGCGGGCGCGCTCCCATCCAATTCGTACATCCCGATAAACTAGAAGCCTGTGATCTGCTCTTTTTGGCCCTGCCCCACGGCGAGGCGGCCAAAAATATCGAGAAGTACGCCCAGCTTGCTCCGCGCATTATCGATTGTAGCGCCGACTTCCGTCTGAAGGACCCTGATCTCTATCGCCGCTGGTATGGCGAAGAGCACCCCAACCCCGCTTGGCTGGAGCGCTTTGTCTACGGTCTGCCCGAGGTGACCCGCGAGCAGTTGCGCGGCGCGAACTATGCCAGCGGCGTGGGCTGCAACGCCACCGCCACCAACTTGGCGCTGCTGCCCTTGGTCAAGGCCGGTCTGGTCGATACCAGCCGCCCGATTGTGGTCGAAGTTAAGGTCGGCTCTTCGGAAGGCGGCGCGGGCGCGAGCGAGAGCAGCCACCACCCCGAACGCTCCGGCGCGGTGCGCTCCTTCGCCCCGGTCGGCCATCGTCATACCGCTGAGGTGCAGCAAATTACGCAGCTCGAAAACGTTCATCTTTCGATCACGTCGGTCGAACTGGTGCGCGGCGCCCTCGCGACGGCTCACGTCTTCGCCAACCGCCCCATCAGCGAAAAGGATCTCTGGGCCGCCTATCGCCCCTTCGCCAAGGAGCAGCCCTTCGTTCGCATCGTCAAGGAGCGCACGGGCATTTATCGCTTCCCAGAGCCGAAGATCTTGGCTGGCAGCAACTATGCCGATATCGGTTTCGCGCTCGACGAAGCCAGCGGACGCATCGTCAGCATCTGCGCCATCGATAACTTGATGAAGGGCGCGGCGGGCAGCGCGGTGCAGTGTCTCAACCTAATGTGTGGCTTTGAAGAGCGCACCGCCCTTGAGTTCACTGGCCTACATCCGATCTAAGCATATCGACCGAAAAAGCGCTCCCCAAGCGGGTCGAGCGCAGTTCTAAGCCTATTCGTGAAAGAGGTTTGTTCTCATGATTGTGGTAAAAATCGGTGGAAGCGCGGGCATCGACTACGAGGCCCTCTGCGACGATCTGGCAAGCCAGTGGAAGGCTGGCCAGCGCATCGTACTGGTGCACGGCGGCTCTGACGACACCAATCGCCTAGCTGAAGCGCTCGATCATCCGCCGCGTTTTGTAACCTCGCCGAGCGGCTACACCAGCCGCTACACCGACCGCCAGACCCTCGAGATCTTTATGATGGCGACCGCGGGCAAGCTCAACACCTGCTTGGTCGAAGGTCTGCAGCGCCGCGGCGTCAACGCTTTCGGTCTGACCGGCCTCGACGGACGGGTCTTGGAAGGTAAGCGTAAGTCGACCATCCGCATCATCGAAGACGGTCGCCAGAAGATTTTGCGCGACGACTGGACCGGCACGATCGAGCAGGTCAACGCTGGTCTGCTCAGCCTGCTGCTCGACCAAGGCTATCTGCCCGTAATCGCGCCGATCGCCAGCAGCACCGATGGCGAAGCGCTCAATGTCGACGGCGACCGTGCCTCGGCGGCGGTCGCGGCGGCGCTCAAGGCCGAAGCGCTTCTGCTGCTCTCCAACATTCCGGGCCTGCTGCGCGAATACCCCGACGAGTCGAGTCTGATCCGCGAGATCCCGCGCGAACAGGTCGAAGAGTACCTGCCCTTCGCCCAAGGTCGTATGAAGAAGAAGATCCTCGGAGCCAGCGAGGCTGTCTCCAACGGTGTGGGCCGCGTGATCATCGCCGACGCCCGCGCCGCCCAGAGCGTCAGCCGCGCCCTCGCGGGCGAAGGCACCACCATTCGCTAACACTGCAACTCCTTCTACAGCACAAAGCTGCTCTCCCCATGCGGGGAGCAGCTTTTCTCTGTTTCTTTCACCACACGAGACATCAAGACACAGAGGCTTTTTACAAGGGCTTCTCGTACCCTGAGTCTGTCGAAGGGTACGAGAGCGGTGGCAGTACGTTAGCCGAAATGAAGAACTTTTTTCACTTCACGTTTCTGGCGGTGTGGTTTCTTTCCCCAAAATAAGCTTCTGGCGCGTCCGCCTTCGGCTACCAGCATCGTCTAGCTCCCATTCAGGCCGCTAATCGCTTCGCAGCGTGCGCTGCGACCTGCTTGCAGCACGCTGCAAGCAGGCTTCTGCTCGCCTAGCGAATCCTCTTATACCAAATCCGGTTGATTAGGTTCTCCTTGGCCTTCGGCAGTGCGGCACGTGACTAGATCTTTCCTGGCTTTTCGTTGTTCTGGGCTAAGAGCATGCACGTCTTTAAACGGATTTGGTATTAAATGGGCGCACTTGAGTGTTGAAGCGAACAGACTGGCGTCCTTGGCATTGACCGGACAGCTGGGCACGTAGCGCACTGCTATCAGGTTTTGGGCGCGGACCTGCTCCCTTCGCCCGCTTTGCGGGAGAAGGGCTGGGGATGAGGGCAAGCTAGCCCATTTGGTAGCCGTAGGCGGACGCGCCAAGGAATGAATGGAGGGTTGAGACCTCACCGCATGCTGGTCTGCTTGTAGCAGGCTCAAGCGAGAAGTTGGGCGTAATCGGCCCTGCGAACGATGCGAGTAGCGCTATAATATGTTTGTTGTTTGGCTCTAGAAAGGGGACAATATCGAATGGAAGTCAAATTCACGCCGTGGCGCAATAGCTATATCACCAACGCCGAACCGCCTGCTTTTGAAGGCTGTGTCTTATGTGGTTTACATCAGGCACCACGCGAAGATGATGCTAAGAACTTTGTGCTGTATCGCGGTGTCAACACTTATGTGGTGATGAACCTCTATCCCTATAACACCGCCCACCTTATGGTTGTGCCCTATGAGCATACCGCCGATCTGGTTAACCTCGCTCCTGAAATCGCTCAAGAGCTGTGGGACACAGGGCGTTGGGCGATTTCGATCATCCAACGCACCATGTCGCCACATGGATTCAATATTGGTATGAATCTTGGTCAAACGGCTGGTGCAGGCATCGCAGAACACCTCCATTTGCATATTGTGCCTCGCTGGCAAGGTGATGCAAACTTTATGCCGATCGTTGGAGGGACGAAGCTGATCCCAGAAGCGCTTGATCAGACATATGCGCGTCTAGAGCCTCTTTTTAATCAACCAAAGTGATGGGATACTTGTAGAGATCCAGCTAAGGGAGCAGCGTGGCTCCTAGCTGTTGATCTTTGCGGGTTACGAGAGCGATGAGCGGACAAGATCCTTGAGGAAGTCCACATCGAAAGGCTTCTGAATGATTACAGCGCCATCTGCTTCCAAATCAGCGAACCAAGGCTTGCGGTTGAGCGCTGTCATGATGATGATCGGAATGCCGTCGTCTTGGAGACGCTCTTTCAACTGCTGAAAAGCTTCGACGCCATCGATGTTCGGCATCATGAGGTCGCTGATGATGAGATCGGGCTGTAAGTGCTGCAGCTGTGCGATACCATCTTGCCCATCGTGCGCAAGTATCACTTCATATCCCGCATCACGTAGGGCGAATTCAAGCACCGACTGTAATGCTAGATCATCATCCATAATAAAAATAGTACGTTTCGCCTCAGACATATCCAATGCTCCTTCTATTGGTGCAAAGTCAGGCATATTATACCAGAGGATGTGTTCGGCCCTAACAATCACCTATACAGCCTCTCAATACGGTAGCTGAGAGCGTTACTTCCTGAGATGATATGCTTGTTGTCGTGAGCTACTCCTTGTTGTTGTCTTTATCAAGCGTTTAGCGTTTGCTTGTAAGCTGCCATCGAAGCTAGCAACATGTGAGGTGCTTGGTTGGGTGAGACGATAAGTGGGTATGTTGTAGTCAGATGTTATTCTAGAGCCAGTTTGGCGCATTATACCAAAATGTTTGTACGAACAGTTACCCATTCATAAGAAACGTAACTTTCGCTCGATTTAGATGGCTCTTGTGCTCTTGAAGCATAATAATAAGCATACGCTCAGAGGGTTTGCTTGGTCGGTCGTGAGTCTTTGTGATCAGCTAGAGATGTTAGGATGCAGGAACTGATTTATTTTGTTGATAGTCGACGTGAAGCTCAATTTGTAGGTCGGCGGCTGGACCGTTCTTTCCTGCCACAAGTTTTGGAAAAGCTCTGTTTTTTCATCCTCGAAAGCGGTCAAGTGTATGTGGCAGTCGGCCTGAGCGAACACACGACTCCGCCGCTACAGCGTTGGGCCTGTAGAATCTTGAGTGAGTGCGGCGTCCGCTGCGATGATGGCCTGACCTTGGCGCAATTGACCGAACAGCGTGCTCGTTTTAGCGAAGTATTTCTCGACCGAGGAAGCGCTTTTTTAGCCGAGGAGACATAAAAAAGGGCCTGAATCCCTAGGATTCAAGCCCTGCTCTGCTGAAAACGTTTCTTACCTACCATCGTCAAGTCCAACCAACCAGGTCGCCTCTCCGACCGAGCTATTTTTTAGTGTTACCTTGAGCGACATTGCATTTTGGTTGACCGGCTGCTGCACGACTACTTGAGCGCGCTTCTGGCTGTTCGGCTCCAAACGTAAAACGCTCGGATCGGACAGCCCAGAATCGATATAGTAGTTCGTATTGAGCGGATCGCGAATCGAGATCGTATCGCTTGTGAGCGGTAACTCTATCGTTTGGTTGCTATTGTTGCGCACGTTCCACATCAGACGGATCTCTGAGCCGCAGAAGTCGACTTGTTCCAAGGTCAATACGATGTCGGGGCTCGGATCGCCCGGGCCGCTCAGGCCTAAGGTCACCCAACTATCGCTGCTTGGATCCCAAGCTTTGCGCACCGATTGATAGCCGCGCCAAACACAGGTTTGCGGTTCGAAACCAACTCCTCCGCCCATAACACCGCCTGCCGCTTGACTGGTTGAAATGATCAAAGGTGGCGTAGGCCCATCGGGCAGATCGACAACCCGTACGGGACGTAACAAGAGCATAACCAGTAGCACTGTCGCCACGATCGACATCGTTACGGCAGCACGCCCCGATAGGGTGCTCCAGAGCTTCTGGGCACGCGCTACAAACGTTGGTGGCTCGGCCGTTTGCTCGCTCGCTTGGGGTGCTGGCTGAGCGGCGGCAGGCGTCGCTTCGGGAGCGGCCGCCGTCGTCGTAAGCTGCTGAACCGCCTCTTCGGGTGGCAGTACGCTTTCCCAGGCCGGTAAGACGCCGTTGATAATATCGTTGACTTCCTTCCAGCGTGTACAGTTGAGCAATTCAGGGATCGCCAACATTTCGTTTTCAGTCAGGTCGATCTCTGATGAGCGTTCGGTCACCAAGAAGGCGGGCAGCTCATCGAGACCACGTAGCTCGACCTTCCAGTCGAGCTCGATATGCGAACCCTCTTGGATGGTTGGCGCAATAACCACCACCCGCTTGCATGTGCGGAAGTCGATCGTTTCGGCTTTGTGCGACGAGAGAAAGTCGCGACGATGATCGTTGAGGAAGTTCGTTAGGCTATAGAAGTAAGAGATAACTTGGTTATAGGGATTTTTGCGCCCCGGGTTGAGGCGTTTGCGGTCGCCGTTGATGCTTTCAACAAACCAAGGGCCGTTGACATCGCCGAAGACTTTGCCATCGCAGTGCTTCAGCTCGATGATAAAGACAGCATCTTGCTTGATGATTACCAAGTCGATGCTGCGGCCACCCACACTAAAGTTGGCCAGAATGAGATAGAGACCCTCCATGCGGTCAAGCCCGTTGGCAAGGGCCATGATTGCACGTCGTTCATTTGGGTGTTCAGGCTTCTCACCGATCCAGACTTGTACTGCCATGGGTGTTATCGAATCTAGGTATTGTTGTTCGAAAATGGCTATTCTTATTTAAACTATACCATTCTCGAACAACAAACGCAACTTATACAACATTCTCTTCTAGAGCTAGAGTCTTACGGAGTTCGATCAGCTGATCGCGTAAGCTGGCGGCTTTCTCAAACTCCAGATTCTTGGCAGCTTGTTTCATCTGCTTCTCAAGCTCTTTTGTTAATTTGACGATCTCATCACGTGGAATGGTTGCACCAACTGCCTGTGGTTTCTGAACGTGATACTCTTCTCGTTCTTCTGCAACCTTTCGCAACGTGTCCTTAACACTCTTCGAGATACCAACTGGGGTGATATTGTGACGCAGGTTGTAGTCCATCTGGATCTCGCGACGGCGCTGAGTCTCTTTAATAGCAGCATCCATCGAACGCGTGATTGTATCTGCGTACATAATCACTCGTCCCTCAAGGTGGCGCGCCGCTCGTCCGATGATCTGAATCAGCGATGTTGTGCTGCGCAGGAAGCCCTCTTTGTCGGCATCGAGAATGATCACCAACGAGACCTCGGGCAGGTCCAAACCTTCGCGCAACAGGTTGATACCAACCACGACGTCATACACACCTAAACGGAGATCGCGCAAGATATCAACGCGCTCCATGGTATCGATGTCTGAGTGGAGGTAGTGGGTGCGCAGGCCAAGCTCTTGCAGATAGTCGGAAAGATCTTCGGCCATGCGCTTGGTCAAGGTTGTGATCAGAACACGCTGGCCCTTATCGATCCGTTTGCGCACCTCAACAGCGATATCATCGACTTGTCCCTTGGTCGGGCGCACTTCGATCTCTGGATCGATCAGACCTGTCGGGCGAATGATCTGTTCTGCGATGACAGCCGAATGCTCCAACTCATAGGGGCCGGGTGTCGCCGAGACGTAGATCGCTTGATGGATATGCTGTTCAAACTCGCTAAAGGTCAGTGGTCGGTTGTCGAGCGCCGAGGGTAAGCGGAAGCCATAGTCGACCAGCACCTGTTTACGAGCACGGTCTCCGTTATACATACCGCGCACTTGGGGCAAAGTGATATGGCTCTCGTCGACAAAAAGAATAAAGTCGTCGGGGAAGTAGTCTAAGAGAGTCCAAGGTGTTTGGCCCGCTTGGCGTCGATCCATATGGCGCGAGTAGTTCTCGATACCAGAACAGTAGCCGATCTCGCTCAGCATCTCGAGGTCATACATAGTGCGCTGTTTCAGGCGCGACGCCTCAAGCACCTTGCCCTGTTCTTCGAGGTAACGTAGTTGTTCGGTCAGCTCTTCCTGAATATCGTTGATCGCCAGTTTGAGCTTTTCATTGGTAGTGACGAAGTGCTTGGCCGGATAGATATCAACGCTGGTTCGATTGATCAGAATCTCGCCCGTGAGGGGATCGAGCTCAACGATTCGCTCGATTTCGTCACCCCAAAACTCGACTCTCACCGCGATCTCGCTGTTGGCGGGGAAGATATCGAGGGTATCGCCGCGCACGCGGAAAGTACCACGGTGGAAATCGATATCGTTGCGCTCAAATTGCAGGTCGATCAGTTGGCGCAGCAATTTGTCGCGGTTGCGCACTTCGCCTACTCGAAGCGGGATTACAACCTGACCATAGTCGGCTGGCGAACCGAGACCGAAGATCGACGAGACTGAAGCGACAACCAGCACATCACGCCGAGTCAAGAGCGACTGGGTCGCGCTGTGACGCATTCGGTCGATCTCTTCGTTGATCGAGGCTTCTTTCTCGATATAGAGATCTTTGGAGGGAACATAGGCTTCAGGCGTGTATTCGTCGTAATAGGAGATAAAGATCTCAACCGCCGCATCGGGCAGAAACTCTTTAAACTCGCTGTATAGCTGGGAAACAAGAGTTTTGTTGTGCGCTAAGACCAAGGTCGGGCGTTGCAACTGCTCGAAGATCCAAGCCATAACAGCAGTTTTGCCTGTACCTGTCGCTCCTAATAGTGTTTGATGCTTATTACCCTGCCGAATCGATTCAACCAATTGAGCGATCGCATGGGGCTGATCACCCATTGGGACGTAGGGCGCTTCAACACGGAATGACATATCAGTGGGTTCCTTATGCGTCTTGTGTTTTGTATACAACCATTATAGCCCAGTAGGCCCACTTTTGTCATGATTCTCGCGACCGATATTCGATCAGATGTGCGAGCTTGTTTAGAGGATTTGTAGAAAGCTGCTATATGCTTGGAATGCTGCCAAGCTACAGCTTTTTTTGCTTCCTACGAGCCGAAATTTGCTTCAGTCTGCCCCATATCGACTCTATTCTCGTACTTCGATTGTGGGCTGTGAATGAAGATCACATGATAACAACCTGAAAACGTTTTCAGATGCTTGCTTTCTGTTGGCAAGTTGCTTACAAATCGCTTTCTAATAAGCAAAAAGCCTGCAAGCTCTTTGGGTTTCTAAGCGTGTTATGCGGTTGACAAGCCCTGCATCTCGTAAGATAATAACTTCGTCTGTACAACTTTGTATCCTCAAAACAGACCGTGCCCACAGCGCCATGTCACATGCGCGTTCTTTCCGTTTGTCTATGTGCAACAGAACGCGGCGATTCTCTTGCGGGTGTTGTGTGCTCGTCGCCTTGCCGTACAACAAGGAGGTTGATTGTTATGGCGCGACCTGTGACGCTGTTTACCGGACAGTGGGCCGACCTTCCGCTAGAGGTCCTTGCTCCCAAAGCCAAGAGTTTCGGTTACGATGGTTTGGAGCTTGCCTGCTGGGGAGATCACTTCGATGTCACCAAGGCACTCGAATCCGACAAGTACGTGCGCGAAAAGCGCGAACTTCTCGAGAAGCATGGGCTCCAGTGTTTTGCTATTAGTAACCACCTTGTAGGTCAGGCCGTTTGTGACCTGATCGATGCACGCCATAAGGGCGTTGTACCTCCCCACGTCTGGGGCGATGGCGATCCCGAAGGTGTGCGTCAGCGCGCGGCTGAAGAGATCAAGAACACTGCCCGTGCAGCAGCAGCCTTTGGTGTGAAGCAGGTCAACGGCTTTACCGGATCTTCGATTTGGCACTTGATCTACTCCTTCCCGCCCAACGACCCGGCTGCGATCGAAGCAGGCTACAAGGATTTTGCTGACCGCTGGAACCCCATCCTCGACGTATTCGACGAAGTTGGTGTGAAGTTTGGTCTGGAAGTTCACCCCACCGAGATCGCCTACGACGTTGTAACCACTCAGAAGACGCTCGAGGCCATCAATCGCCGTCCGGCCTTTGGTATCAACTTCGACCCGAGCCACTTGATTCACCAGTTTATCGATCCGGTCTACTTTATCGAGACCTTTGCTGATCGTATCTATCACGTTCACGTCAAGGATAGCCGAGTCAACATCAATGGCCGCACCTCGATTTTGGGATCGCACCTCAACTTCGGCGACGCCCGCCGTGGTTGGGACTTTGTATCGCCCGGTCGTGGCGATGTGAAGTGGGATCTGATCTTCCGCGCACTGAACCGCATCGGCTACAACGGCCCGCTTTCGGTCGAGTGGGAAGACTCAGGTATGGATCGCGAATTCGGTGCTACCGAAGCTGTCGAAGTTATCCGCAAGAACGACTTCCCGCCCAGCGCAGTTGCTTTCGACGCAGCTTTCCAGAAGTAAGTGTGAAACAGACGACAGGGACGCCATACAGTTTGGCGTCCCTGTGTTATCAATGAAGTAGACATATGCAGATCGGTGTCAATACTTGGGTTTGGGTCGCCCCTCCTACCACGAGCGACCTAGAGTGGCTGATCCCCCAGATCGCAGCGATGGGTTTTAACCTTGTTGAGCTGCCCTTCGAAGTTCCTAACTCGTTTAATTATGCCCGGGCACGCGAGCTTGCTGATACCCATGGCCTAGCGATCAGCACAGTAGTGGCGATCGGCCCCGACCGCGATTTGATCTCGCCTGACCCCGCTGTGCGCGCCGACGCTGTTGCTTATGTGCGCCATTGTATCGAAGCTGCTCATCAGCTAGGATCACGCATTCTGGCCGGGCCGCTCTATTCGGCGGTTGGCCGCACCTGGCAGATGAGTGCCGCCGAACGCGAGCGAACGATGGATGAGCTAGCACAGATCTTGCGTCCGCTGGCCGAATACGCCTATCAACACGGTGTAACACTCTGTGTCGAGCCGCTCAATCGTTTTGAAACCAGTTTGATCAACCTGACCTCGCAAGGCTGTGACCTGATCGATCGTGTCAACCATCCGGGCTGTAAGCTGCTGCTCGATACCTTCCATATGAATATCGAAGAGCGCTCGCTGGGCGCTGCTATTCGTATGGCTGGCTCGCGAATCGGGCATGTGCATACCTGCGAGAACGATCGGGGCGCTCCCGGCAGCGGCCATGTGCCTTGGCAAGAGGTAGCCGACGCCTTGAAAGAGGTTGGCTACAACGGTCCACTGGTGATCGAATCCTTTAGTTCAGAAGTGCAGACCATCGCGCGAGCCGCTGCAGTATGGCGCAGTTTTGCAAGCAGCCAAGATGCGCTTGCCCGAGAAGGGCTAGCTTTCTTGCGCAGGCTTTTTGCTTAAGAGTTGCTGAAACTCTTCATCAAAATCGATCCCTGCTAAGTCCTCCCAACCTTCATCTGTTTGTATGCCATCGTTATCGCTAGCGATGTGATAGAGCAGCTCGTCTTCATTGCTGACCACGCGATGCATAAAGTAGAGCAGCCCGCTTCCTGCTGTGATTATAAAACCAATCAGCAGGCCGACCCATTGCCAGTAGCTCCCTGGAGACGGTGGCATACCTAAATCAAGCTCATTTGCTGCCTGATGTGCGAACGAATCGATCTGCACTTGCTTGTTTGTGCTTGGTCTAGGGCTTGGGGTCGCTGTTGGGGTTGGCAGCCCATGATAGGCCTCCCCAACAGGTGGCCCCGCATACAACAGCGACGGGCGTATATGCTCGTTTAGAACGAGGCTCAAATAGAGAATATGCTTGACCTCATGCCCGAACGGCTCTTGAGAGCTGTAATGCCCAGGCTGCGGGTTGGGGGCTGGGATCGTTTGCTTGGCTGGTTGCTCGGCTTGTGTAAGCGCTATTCCATCGCTACCAAGCTCAATTTGCTCTTGGAGTGTTGCGCCCTCGACTTCGTGCTCTTGGTTTGCAGGTCTATTCGGCAAACCAGGCGAAGGCTCGTCAGTCAGTTCCCACTCGTCTTTATTGGGCTGCAACCGAATAAAACTATGGTCGGCTTTGGCCGCGCCGAAGCTATAACTTGCAGCTAATCTGCCGTCTGGGTAGAGGAGGCGAACAGTATCACCTCCGTTGTTGAGGATATTGCCTTTGAGCTCCACTAACAACAAGCCTCCCGCCTCGATCACATGGTCGGGGCCGAGCTTAAACGGCGAGCTACCGCCTTCGTCATCATCGATCATCCAGCCTTCTAGGCGATGGCTGCGCTGATCGAGGTTGAGCAGTTCGACCCATTCATAGCTGAAGCGATTTTTGGGTGCCGGCAGCACCTCGTTGATGATCAGACGCGCGTTAGGATCGAACGAGCTGGCGCTACTCGATCCCGTCTGCTCGCCTTCAAGGGCTGAGGTTGTTTTGCTGGGCGCGCTTGTATGGCTCGGGCTTTGCGTGCGGGTAGGGCTGGGTGTGCGCGTCAAAGTCGGCTCGCGGGTAGATGTCGGCTCTTTGGTCTCACTAGGCGTGCGAGTGAGTGTTGGCTCTTTGGTCTCGCTGGGCGTACGTGTCAGTGTCGCTTCCTTGGTCTCACTGGGCGTGCGAGTAAGGGTTGGCTCCTTAGTCTCGCTGGGCGTACGTGTCAGTGTCGCTTCCTTGGTCTCGCTGGGAGTACGAGTAAGGGTTGGCTCCTTAGTCTCGCTGGGTGTGCGCGTAACGGTTGGCGTACGGCTTGCGACTGCAGTATGGCTTGGGCTAGCTGTGTACGTCAGACTAGCTGTGCGACTTGGGCTAGGTGTACGAGTTGGACTCGGGGTGCGACTTGGGCTAAGCGTGCGCGTAGGGCTAGGCGTACTGCTCGGTTCGATAGTGGCGCTTTCGGCTGGGTCCGGGCTTGCGCTTGCGGTGCGGGTGGGTGTGCGCGTTCGGCTGGGCGTACGGCTAGCTGTGGCGCTCGGAGAAGGAGTGAGCACGGCGCTCGCGGTTTGGGCTTGAGCGCTAGCCAGATAGATGGCAACTTCGGTGGCAACCTGGGCCGCCAAAGAGGTAGCTTGTTGCTGGGCTTGATAGGTCGCTGTCGCATTTTGAGCTTGTTCGGTTGCCAGTTGCTGGGCGACTTGGCTGGCTACAAGCTGACTGAAGGCGGTAGCGGTTAGCTCGGCCGGGTTTAAAGTAGCGGTAGCGGTCGCAGTACGGGTAGGCGTGCGGGTACGGCTGGGCGTGCGAGTATTGCTCGCAGTACGTGTAGGGCTAGCTGTCTCGCTGGCTGTAGCTGTTGCGGTGGCTGTAGGGCTAGCGGTTTCGCTGGCTGTAGCTGTTGGTGTAACGCTGGCGGTTTCGCTCGCTGTAGCAACTGCTGTGGCGCTTGCCTCCTCTGTCGGGCTTGGCTCTAAGCTGGGGAGCAGCTCTTCAGTGGCAGTTGGCTCCTCAGTAGGCGTGGGCTCTAGAGTGGCGGTCGGCTCCTCGTTCTCTTCGAGCGGCTCTGGGCTTACCAGCGAATCGCTCTGATAGCGTGCAGAGATAATAAACAACCCTGAAGTGGGCGTGGCATTAGCCTGAAGGTGGCGCTGCTTGAAGCTGTGCTGCTGATGGAGAGAGTTTTGACCCAACATAGGCGGGGTCTTCCTGTGGGAAGCTGCTGTGCGCCGCAGTATGTCGGGCAAGTACAAGCTGAAGCAAAAGAGTAGTCCTAGCATTCCAAGAACTACGGTAGAACGGCTGAAGTGCTGGTGCATATCTACCTCGCTCGCTTGTAGGTTTCGCTACTTCAGTTGAAATAGCCTTTATAGTATCCTCCTTCGGCTTGCTGATTTAGAAGGGGGAAACTCCCCACTCAGCGTTTCTGTTACCTTGTTATGACGTTTGGATTACCAACGAGACGAAGTTATACTAAATCCGAGCAGAACAGGTCTTTCTAATCGCAAATCCCCTTGTTTTCTTCAGTTTACTGCGGCTAGGTGTTGCCCCAAAAAGCAGGTCCTTGGCGCGTCCGCCTACGGCTACCAACATCCCGCCCATCAAATAAGGGTGGTAACTGTGTGCCGAAAGGCCTTCCCAAAGCCGATCATTCCAAGGGATTTCGTATAACTCGTTTTCGCGTTTTTCATCTTTTAGCGTTGCGAGCATGCAGATTTGTAAGCGGATTTGCTCGGCGCGAGCGCTGCGGGCCGCCGTAGGCGGCTCGTTATACGCTGCATGGAAGGATTGGGCTGTTGGTAGCCGTAGGCGGACGCGGTTGGGATCGGATGGAAGATAAAGAATGCGCCGCCCTTAAGATTGACATAAAAAAGAGAGGCCGATCGGCCTCTCGTCGCTGCTTGAGTGTCAGCTCTTAGGGAACGAGACGGTAACCAACACCCCATTCGGTGAGGAGGATGTTTGGTGTGCGCGGGTCTTCTTCTAACTTGCGGCGCAGGTGCCAGATATAGACCTTCAGATAGTCGTTATCTTTGGAGTATTCTTGGCCCCACACGGCGCGCAGAAGCGTTTCGTGTTCAACAACCTTGCCGGCGTTTTCGGCTAACAACAAGAGGAGTTGATACTCGGTCGGTGTTAGGTCGACAGCCTTTGAGCGTACAAGCACTTCGCGCGTTTGCTGGTCGATTTGAATCTGACCTTCTGCAACTGTGAGAGGGCGATAAACGGACGGTACACGCCGCAGAAGCGCTCGAATTCGGGCTGTTAATTCATCGATGTTGAACGGCTTTACGAGGTAATCATCCGCGCCTTTATCAAGACCTGTGATAATGTCGCGACTCTGTACCTTGGCTGTTAACATGAGAATCGGTACCTGCGAGAAGTCTCGAATACGGGCACAGGCTTCTAAACCATCCATCTCGGGCATCATTACATCCAGCAGCACGATCTCAGGACGCTGCTCTCGCACGACCTCCAAACACTCAACGCCGTTGACTGCTTGAAGAACCCGATACCCTTCGTGTTCCAGATTGATGCGAATCAGTTCGCGCAAACCTGGATCATCATCAACAATAAGAACTGTACGCTGTTCCATGCGCTCCTCTAAGGCTAACGCTGCGTTGCTTGTTATTGCATCAGACTCCTGAACAAGGTGACGACCTCGTCGTACGTTAACGTACTTACTCGCACATAGCGTATGTTGCCCTCTTGATCAATAAAATAGCTTGTTGGGATCGGATAGATACGAAATGCATTTGCTACTTCGCCTTCCGTATCTAGAGCTATGGGATAAGTGACATTATATTGATTAACGAATGCCGAGATCTCTTTTTCACCTTTGCCCTGGGAGATTTCATCGTTGGTTAGGTTGATACCAACGATCTCTAAACCTTGTCCGCGCAGATCTTCATAGGCTGCCTGGAGTGCTGGTGTCTCTTCACGGCAGGGCTCACACCAAGTTGCCCAGAAGTTGACTAATACGACCTTTCCTTTGTGATCTTCTAGGCGGAATTTTTCGCCCTGTAGCATTGGGAGTTCAAATGCTGGTGCGGGTCGATTAACCTCTCCAACGATTGGCAAATTGCTGTCTTGCTGTCCGGTGATGTACCAAACGCTAGAGATGAGAATGAGAGCGATGATGCCCCCAATAATCGCGTAGGTGATTTCGCGAGTTGTTAATCCATTACGGGATGCTTGTTGAGTATCCACTTCTGTTTGCTGCATAGTATGGTCTCCGCTGGTGGAGGAATAGAGTTAATACGACCTAGATGTTAAATAGCCTAACATACTAATGATATATGAACTATCTACCATATATACAGCGATACCTTGCATTTTAACATATCTATGCTCAATATGCTAGTACAAAGTAATGAATATATGGTGAGATTTTAAACTCTTACAAAAATACAATTGATAAAATATATTGTATTGATAAGCGCCAGATTATTCAATTATTCAGAGTAATTATCAAGATAGTATGTTCTATTAGTTTAAAATTGATTAAAATGTGCGAGATCTATATTTTGCTATAGTTCATCTCATATTCTGGCTCTGATAGTAGAAACTCCTGAAGTGCTAGCAAATGCTGATTGATCGTATATGAGGTGCGGTTTCGATCGATTGATGCGAAGAGCACTACGCTTTTACGTGTTAATGTTGGCGAGAATGAGAAATTAGGAAACGATAGGTGCGGAGTTGGTACGAGATTTCGAGCTTCACTTGGGTACGAAATCTCGTACGCTTTCTACGAACAGCGAGCCTGATATCAAATCCGGCTGAAGACTTTGTGTCTTGGTCTTTGGCAGAGCGGAACGTGACTCTTTTTGTTGTGTGACATTTCGCGCGATCGCGCGAAATGTCACACAAGTCCTTCTCTATTTTTCCTTTTCACGCATTGCAAAAGGCACAAGTCCTTAAGTGGATTTGGTATTATTTGCTGTATTGTTCGATCAAGAGGCGCGCTTGGGTTGCCAGCGTGGGCGCGTCTGCGCTCATGGCGGCGACTTTCGACCAGCTCTCTAGGGCTTGTTCGGTTTGAGGCGGCTGGATCGTCACTTGGCAGATGCCAAGGTTGTAAAGAATGCGCGGGTCGGTCGGCGCCTCTTGGGCGGCCTGTTCGGCCTCGGCCAAACCTTGCTGCACATAAGACTGATCGCCCATGTCTTGGCCGTAGTAACAGAGGCTTACGCCACGGTCAGAACGAATACTTGGGTTGTTGGGTTGCAAGTCGAGGGCGCGTGCATAGGCTTCGCTGGCGGCCAACCAACGCGGAACGCGCTCTTGATAGATCTGACTGTCGGGTTGAAGCTCGCGCACCACTTGAACGCTGTCGTAGAGTAAGTGCCCAAGTTGAATCCAAGCGTCGGCGCTCGGTACGGCTGAGTTTGCTTTGATCTGCGCCTCGCTGATGGCTTCCTCGAATTGGTTGAAGGTCGCATTGAGGGTCGCCTGATCGGGTGTGGCTACAGCGGCGACCTGAGCGGTGGCTGCAGCGACGTTGCCTGCCGAGGTGCGCGTGTCGTTACCGGGAATGGCTTGAGCCGCAGCGATAAAGGTGATGGTTGCGATCAGAGCGATCACGCCAGCGCCAACCAGCGTGGGCATCAACCAGCTCGGCAGCTCTTGTTCTTCTTTGGGCGCACGGTGGCGTGCCCGTTGCCTTTTTGATTGTTGAGCGGCGCGAGCTTGCCTGCCTTGTTTGGGTCGCTCTTGGCGGCCTGCCGGAGGTAGCGCGCTGTAGTCGATCTCCTCATCGTCGTCTTCGACAACAATGGTGTCTTCTTCGTCTGCTTCTGTGTCCTCTGCGAGTTGGGCATCGTAGGCAGCGCGCCGACGAGGATCGCTCAAGGTACGATAGGCCTCCTCAATCTGTTGGAGCCGTTGTTGAGCGAGTTCGATCAGTTCGTCGGCAACTCCTGCGAGCTTGTCGGGCGAGTAGCGAACGCGAAGACGTTCATAGGAGGCCTGAATGGCTTCTTGATCAGCTTTGGGGTGAACTTGCAGTAATTCGTAGTAATCCATTATATCGTTCATATATCGATGAGCCTCTCCCATGGGAGAGACTCATCGCAGCAGATTTTATTTTGTGCGTAGCAAATTGGCTAGTGCGCCGGCGCCGCTCGGTACATTTTCTGGTCGGCGAACCGATGCCTTGGCTTTTTTCAAGCGGGTTTCCCCTTCGAGATAGCGGCGTACTAAAGCGATAAACCCTCCAAGGATACCGATAAAGACACCAAGCCAAACCAAAACAACAGCGGGCTTTGTGCTGACCAGAATAATGGCCTTAGCTGGCTCGGCGGGTAGGTTCAGACCGAGCACTTTCAGCGCGATCAGACGTTGATTGGGGTCAAAGTTGACCAATGCCAGCTTGTGCCCGCCCTGGATCGTCACGGGTAATTCCTCGTAATACAAGGAATCGGGGTTGTCTTCGGGCATCACCAGACGGACGCGCGGAATGTACTCGCTTGTTTGGCCCTCGTACTCGATCAGCAGCTTGGCTCCGATCTCGGCACCGTTGAGCTGGCCCGACATCATCGCTTGACGATCGATATCGAAGTTGACGAAGGTGACCTTATAGGGCCCGATCTCGACCGTATCGTTGGCGGCCATAATCGGCGCATTGGGGTCGCTGCGCGGAAGGAACTCGACCGGCGTGATATAGAGATCGCGCCACAGGAAGCTGTGGATCGAAGGCGTTTGCATGGTCGCGCCCATACGCTCGTTCACGTAGAGGTGCGGATCGGCCTTAAATTCTTTGCCGTTATGCTCGACGACAAGGTGGAGATAGCCTTTTTTGTCTTCGGTCTCTTCATAACCCTTAAATGTGAAACCGAAGCCATGCATTTTGATCGTATCGCCTTCGGCGATCACAAGCCGTTCATCGGGGCTGGCATAAGCGCTCGAGCCGACGACACCCGCAAACATGATCATCAAGCCGACGTGCGAGAGGTAACCGCCGATGCGCATCCAGCCGCCTTTGAGAGTGCGGATGATCATCACCAGGTTGGTGCCAGCCGCGAAGGTGCCTAGTCCGAGGTAACCGAGCGAGATCAGGTCGCGTACGCCGATCACCAAGGAGAAACAGACCACAACGACTCCTGCGACTGCGGGCCAGGTTAAGGCTTTGAAGAGGTTGCGGATATTGGTGTCGCGCCAGCCGAGCAGCGGTCCTAAGATCAACAGGAGGACGACTACTAGGCCGAGCGGCGGTGTGGTTTCTTGGTAAAAGCTGGTCGCCATATTGAACCGACCATCGGTTAGTTCGCCCATGTTGGGGTCGGACATATCGACGGTGGTTGTTTCGAAAGCGGCGTCAAAGATACGTTGCAAACTATGACCAACCCCGGGAATCGAGGAGATCAACGGCATTGAGGTACCAAGACAGATGATGACCGCCAAAAGCACCAAGGTCAGCGCACCCAAGACAAAGAAGCTATCGCGCGAGAGCAGTTTGTCGGAGAGTGGCAAGGTAGGAATATCGCGCCAGCGCCACGCGATCATCGCAACGCCGCCCACGATCAAGAGAGCCAAAAAGACGAATAGGAAGGTTTTGAGACCTTCTTCGACAAACGAGTGTACCGAGAAGTTTGAGAGCACACCGCTGCGAGTAAGGAAGGTCGAGTAGAAAACTAAGATATAGGTGAAGACGGCTAAAACAAAGTTACTACGCCGCAGGCCGCCATGGGTTTTTTGCAACAGCATGGTGTGCAACAAGGCGGTGAGCATAAGCCAAGGCACCAGCGAAGAGTTTTCGACCGGGTCCCAGCCCCAATAGCCACCCCAGCCCAAGGTTTCATAAGCCCAGTAGCCGCCCAAGACTAAGGCTAGTCCGAGGAAGGCCCAAGCGGCGATCGTCCACGGCAGGGCGCGTACCACCCACATGTCGTAGTCGCGGCGCCAGAGCCCAGCTAGCGCAAAGGCGAAGGGCACAGCCGCAAGCGCAAAGCCCCAGAAGAGCACCGGCGGGTGGATGATCATCCAGAAGTTGTGCAAGAGCGGATTGAGACCCTTGCCATCGGCTGGATTCAGGACTTCGTTGGTGATGGGATCGAGATTTGGCACGAAAGGATTGCGTACCAACATAAAGACCAGCAGTGCCGCCTGAATAAACATAAAGATCGACAGCACATAGGGTTCAAATTGACGAGTCCGCTTCACCATCAGGGCAGCCGAAATCATGCCCCAGAGCGTCCAGATCACAAAACTACCCGGTTGACCAGCCCAGATCGAAGCAACTTTGAAAAAGATCGAGGCGGCGTTATCGGTGTAGTCATTGACATATTTGATATCGTAACGGCCACTTACGAACAGGACAATCAGCGAAGCTGAGACTGCCACTGTTGCTGCAAGCGCCAAGTAGACACCTGTGCGAGCATATGGCAATGCTTGGGTTTTGCCCAATGTAACGAGCAGATACCCAATCGTCGCGAGGATGGCCGTGACCACTCCCGAGACGATTAACATAGTGCCAAATAAATACATGGTATTGCCTTCTAGCGGTCAAACATCATACGTTTGTATAAATGTTTACAACGAGCTTGGAGCTTGTTCTTGGTATTTCGATGGGCACTTAACCAGCAGGCTATCGGCCATAAAGGCGCCTTCGTTAGCGTCGTAACGACCGATCGCAACGATGCTAATCGCTTGCTCGAAGTTGGCGGGCTTGGGCTCGTTGCTGATAATTTTCATCATCTCGCCGTTCTCGTCTTCGAGCATGAAGGTCCAACGACCTTGTTCATCGTATTCGCCTTGGCTGCCTAAGAAGCCAGCGAGTTGGACACTACGACCGCTCTGCTCGGCTTCGGCAACGCTGGTGGTATAGGCGCGTACACTGCCTTGGACTCCGAAGATGCCATAAACGATCGCTAAGAGAATGATGCCAAAAGCAGCAATATGAAGCGGTTTCAACACAAAACCACGGGATTTTTTTGGAGGAGTGGTGGTCATGTTCTAGATCTCCTAGGTTCTTGACAGAGGTCTAATGTCGCCATACGTGTAGGAACAAGGATGGCATTACGGTCATTATACGCCATCCTTGTTTTGAATTACATCGGCTAAGAGTATGTCTTGTATCTTATTCGCTAGACTCACGCGCTTTCTGCGCACGTAATGTTGCCGTAGGAACTGGGTTTTGTTCTGTGCGAGATTTGCTATCGAGCTGGCGACGCATCTCTTTTGCATGGGCGTCGATACGCCAGAGATAGATAAAGATAACGATCCAGACCGATAGTGCTACTGCCATCGCAACATAGACTGCAACGGCGTCTTCTAGAATGATGTTCATGCAAATGCTCCCTCTCTCTGCTGTAAGTCCTCTTGGATATCGAGCAGCTTGGATCGCACTCTGAACATCCAGATAAACAGAGCAGTAAAGCCAAAAATACCAGCTAAAAAGGTGTAAAGCGTGATACGATTATCGAGAATACCCGTTCCAGGAGCCATAATATTTAATTTGGCGCTCTGGCTAGCCATATCGGCACTCATGATCGTGAGGCGATAGCGCAGATTGGGAAACTCGGGCGAGACGATCTGATGCCCTTCGCTGGCGCTCCAAGTGGGGTGTAGAATCGCCTCGCTGGTGAGGCCCGGTTCGCTCACCTTGACCTCGGCGGTCACGACGTCGCCATCTTGGCTTAGGCCAAGCAGTTGCACTTTGCGGTCGCCCAGCAGACCGATCTTGCCGACTGCTAGCTCGATGCCTTCGCACTCGCTCCCTTCGATAAAGGCACAATTGGGGTGCAGGGTGCTCTCTGCCATGCGGGGTGCGATAAAGATCAGGAAAGGCACCGTCACAAAGGCAAACAGCGAATAGACCGCGCTCAGGCGGCGGCGGCGCTCAAGATCTTCGATCGCCGAGCGCAGGGCGAAGAGCGCAGCGTAGATCAGAAGTAGCACAAAGATCGAAGTTTGGCGTGGGTCCCAGTTCCAGAAGATTCCCCAAACAACTTGGGAGAAAATCATACCGGTTACGGTCGCCAAAATTGTAAAGAGAAAGCCATTTTCGGCGGCAGCAAGCGCACGATTATCGAATTCGGGCTTATTTTTCCAGAGATAGAGCGCGCTATAGATCGCAGAAATGGTAAAAGCAAGCACACAGACCCAAGCGGTCGGGACGTGCATAATAATGATTCGGCCAGCGTTACCTAAACCTTCATATTGTGGCACTAGCAAGAACATGGCGACAACGACACCGCCAAGCCATATACCAATGAAGAGCTTCGCTACGCTTGCTAAGCGCTCGCGCATACGGACATCTTCCTTTCTGAAACCAGAGAACATCTAAATCATCATACAATGCTTTAATAGCCCTAGCAAGAGCAGTTTAGAGCATATTGATAGCTTCGAGCTATGATTTTGAGAGCTCTCCAAGAGCCACCAAGCTCTGGCCCTTAGGACTCCCATACAAAGCGAAAAAGCAATAACGATGCAACAAACATTGCCACGGCGAAACCGATCAAGCTTTGGAGATACGAGAAGCCTTCGCTCCAAGTAGCTCCTTCGATGGCGAGCGCTGTACCCTGAATAGCTATCACCAGCAAGGGCACCAAAAGCGGGAAGGATAAAACCGCAAACAGAGCGCTTTTAAGGCTGGCTTTAGCGATGATAGCCGCCAGAATCGTGGTGGTGCAGGCTAAGGCGACGCTCCCCATAACGAGCAGGGCGATAAACAGCGACGGATTGGCGATCTGTAAACGAATAAACATCATAAAAAACAGACAGGTCACCAGATCCAAAATCGCTAGCAGGGCCAAGTTAAAGCACAATTTGCCCAGATAAATCGCATGGCTTGGTGCGGCCAGCCGCAGTGCCAGTCCGGTACGTGTCTCTTCTTCTTGCACAAAGCTGCGGGCCAAACCGTTGAGTGCGGCGAACAGCAGGGCGATCCACAAGAGCGAGGATTGGATGTTGATCCAGTCGCCTTCGCGTCGCAAGCCGATAAAGCCGACTCCTAAACTGACAGCAACGGCGGTGCTGACGGCGAAGAGCAGAATGGCGTTGATAGCGTAACGGCTGCGCAATTCGCTGCGCAGATCTTTCATAAAAACAGCCCAGGCTGCTAAGAGCAGGCTGCGAAGTGGCAGTTCGTTCGGTGCCGCTTGGGGCGTCATAGGGTCACCATCTCAGCAACACAATCGAAGCAAGGATCCTGTTGTTTGCTCGACATCAGGCTGCTCCCAAGGTCAAAACATAGTCACCCCAAGCGAGTTCGCGCGGATCGTTGGTAGCAATGACCACAATGCCTCGTGCGCGTTGTCGCTCGATGATGCGGGCCACGGTATCGCTGCCGCGTTCATCGAGGGTCACGGTTGGCTCATCGAGCAGCAGAACGGCTGGCTGGTGCAGCAGCGCGTAGGCATAGCGCAAACGCTGTTGCATACCGGTCGAATAAGAGCTGACATAGTCGTGATCTCGCCCGCCCAGTCCAACATCGGCCAAAAGCGCGCTGAGCTGGCTGTCTTGAACGCGCAGGCCGCGTACCTGAGCGAAGAAACGTAGATTTTCGAGCGCAGTCAGTTCGCGATAGAGCGCGAGATCGGGCGAAACCCAGCCGATCAGGTGGGAAGCCTGATTGGGAGTATAGCTTACACCGTTGTATTCGTAGAGGATTTCGCCGCTATGTAGGCGCTGTAAACCACACAACAGGCGCAAAAGCGTGGATTTTCCACTGCCGTTTGCGCCACTTACCACTAAAATGTCGCCGCTTTCGAGCGATAAAGAGAGCTGTGCGATCACAATACGCGAACTGTAAGCCGCACCAACCTCTTTAAGCGTCAGGCGAACATGCTCTGGTTGTAATTCTTTGTTCATTATATCACAAGCTATGCGAAGGCCTGATTTGTGCAGCCTTCGAAGCGCTTTGGGAGTGCTCTGCTTGTCGCTTGTCGTATTCGATCTTCAAAGGACGTTAAATCGCTTCCTAAAGCCGAAAAGTCATTCCCAATAACGCAGCGTGTCGTCATGTTCAGCATACCACAGAATGACGATTGTGATGTTAGAACGGCATGTCAAAGATCCCTCTAGCGGCGGTGTCTCTACCTTCCATTCGATCCTCAGCGCGTCCGCCTACGGCTATCAACATCTTCCCCATCAAAAGAGGCTGGTAGCCCTGTGCCGAAGGTCTCCCCAAAATGGGGCGATAGAACAGCTTGCGAATGGTAGCAAATCCGCTTGATGACTGTATGTGTTGGCCTTTAGAAGATATGATACGTGATCCGATTACTCTATCTCTTTTTGGCCTTCGGCAGAGTGGAACTTCCTCTCTTTTTTTGGTTTCTGTTGCTCCATGTTGCGAGAAAGCACGTTTTTAAGCGGATTTCGAATGATCTGTAATCCGTTTGACTCGTTGTATGTTGGGGTGGTCTCTCGGCATACAGCTACAACCCTGTGGCTACGGGCGGGCTGTTGGTAGCCGTAGGCGGACGCGGTTAAAGCCTTGTTTGGGGAAGAGACCAAGCCGCCAGAGTGCTGAACTGACCAAACAGATTCGCTGTGACTATGCGCATCTTTACAGCCATTACAAAGAGGTCTGATGTCTAAGCCATCAGACCCCTCGAACAGGTGTGAGACCACCTTACGTGTGTTTCGTTTGGGTTGTGTTTGTTGGTCTTCGGCAGAGCGGAATTGCTCTTAACTTGTATCTTCGCCTGCTTTCGCTTGCCTAGCTCGTTGAAAGAGGTGCTCTGAAAGCGGAAGCGCAAATCTATACGCTTCCGCTTTCAGGGTTAGGCCAGATAGCGCGACATGTAGCTTTCGATATCGAAGCTGATTGTTTCGCGCTGAGCCTTAGTTTTTTCGGCTGGCACGTTGTAGAAGATACCGAGCGGCATGCGATCGGTCTCTAGCGCGTAGCGCATAGCGGCTTCGCGATCGGTGACATCATGATCGCTTGGGATCTGGTAGACCCGCTCTTTGTAGAGCTTGTAGGTGTCGTAGAAGGTGACACATGGGCTCATCGCTTGAATGAAAGCGAAGCCTTCGTGCTGCATGCCCAGACGAATCAGCTCGGCGAGCTGCTTGGGCTGCGACGAGAAGCCGCGCGCCACAAAGGTTGCGCCGCTAGCGAGCACCAGCGCCAGCGGGTTGAGCGGCTGGGCTTCGTTGCCGGTCGGAGTCGACTTGGTGACGTGGCCGTTGGGCGAAGTCGGCGAGGTTTGGCCTTTGGTCAAGCCATAGATCTCATTGTCCATCACGATACAAGTGATGTTGACATCGCGGCGCACACCGTGGGGCAGGTGCCCAAGACCGATCGAGAAGTAGTCGCCATCGCCGCCAACCGCCAAAACGGTCAGGTCAGGACGCGCCAGCTTCAGGCCGGTCGCCGCCGGAATCGAGCGCCCGTGAACGGTGTGCAGACCGTAGCACTGCACGAAACCGGGCAGACGCGACGAACAGCCGATGCCCGAAACGATCGCCAGATCTTTGGGATCGATTTGTTGGGCTACCAAAGCCTGTTGAATGGCGGCCAAAACAGCGAAGTCGCCACAGCCGGGGCACCAGATCGGCTTTAAATCTGTTTTGTAATCGGCAATTTTGCGAGGCGCCTGTGTCAGCGCAATATTATCGCTCATTGTAAAACTCCTCTTAGATGTGCGACCTAGGCCGTAATCGCTTCGCTAACCCCCAATACCTCTTGGATTTTGCGCAAAATATCGGTCTGGGTGAAGGGCAAGCCAGTGTATTGGGTGAAGGAGTGAACCTTGACGCCCAAGGTGCCTTGTACCAACTTGGCGAACTGACCGCTGTAGTTCACTTCGGGTACGATTACATGCTCGACGCTGTCGATGAACTCTTGGATCGCTACTTCGGGCAGCGGCGAGAGCATTTGAACCTGCAAGAGCGCGACCGAAAGCCCCTCGTCGATAGCCATTTGTACAGCACCTCGGGCCGGGCCGGCGGTGGTGCCCCAACAGAGCACGCCTACCTTAGCTTGTTCGCTACCGAAGCGGCGCACATAGTCGCGGCTTGCTTTGAGCGGTTCGAACTTGCGCCAGCGCTTTTCGGTCATTGCGGTGTGGGCCTTGGGCGTATAGGCCGGATCGCCATGTTCGTTGTGTTCGAGGCCGCTAGCCGTGTAGTTGAAGCCAGCCATGCCGGGCAGGGCCATGGGCGAGATGCCGCTCTCGGTCAGCTCGAAGCGCTTGTACTGATCGGCGGGCAGATCGGCCGGCGGCTTCAGGCGATCGATGATCGGGTAGGAGGCGTAGTCGATCTTCTCGATCGTTTCGGTGCGGAAGGAGAGCGAGTAGTCTGAGAGCAAGAAGACAGGAGTCTGATACTGTTCGGCCAGATTAAAGGCCCATACGGTCAAGTGGAAACATTCGGCAACGCTGGCGGGCGCCAACACGATACGAGGGCTATCGCCGTGGCCGCCATAGACCGCGATATTGAGGTCGCTCTGTTCCATCTTGGTGGGCAGACCGGTCGAAGGGCCGCCGCGCTGAGCATCGACGATTACAACTGGGATCTCGGCCATGGAAGCGTAGCCGATCGCCTCGCTCATCAGGCTGATGCCGGGGCCTGCTGTCGAGGTCATAGCCTTTTTGCCGCCGTAAGAAGCGCCGATACAGGCCATAATCGAGGCGATCTCGTCTTCGGCCTGCATGTAGCCGCCGCCTAACTTGGGGAGCGTTGCCGCCAGGCCTTCCATAATATCGGAAGCCGGAGTGATGGGATAGCCTGCAAAGAAGCCGATTCCTGCGTGGAGCGCGCCTGCCACGATCGCTTGGTTACCCGTCATAACGAGCAATTCACGCTCGGCCTGTGATTCGACCCAGAAACTATCGCTCTTTTTGATCTCTTGTTTGGCGTAGTCGATACCTGCTTGAAGCGCCTTTAAGTTCAGTTCGAGCAGATCGGCCTTTTTGCCTAGCTTGGCGCGCACGATATCTTCCAAACGGGCCGCGCCGATGCCGAAGAGCGTGGCGACCGCGCCTAGTGCCGCCACATTCTTACCGCGTTTGTTGCCTGCTTGGGTTGCGAGCGCATTGATCGGGATAGGATAGCGGATACCAGTGAAACTATCGGGCGGGGTGAATTCATCGGGGTCGTAGAGCAGGACGGCGTTAGGCGCCATATCTTGATGGTGAAGATCCCAAGCCTCTTGGTTGAAGGCGAACAAGACATCGACTGCATCGCCCATAGAGCGTACAGGGCTGTTGGAAGCGCGCACCTGTACCATTACGGGGCCACCTTTGATCTCGGCGGGTGTTGTGCGGAAGGTGAAGACATAGAGGCCAGAACGCGCGGCGGCTTGGGCCAACATCTCGCCAGTGGCGTTACTGCCATCACCAGATTCGCCTGCAACACGGATGATGAGATCTCCCTTTACGGAATTGCTTCTTTGCATGCCAAACTCCATTTAAGAGTGTTACGTCCCAGAGGCAACATTGCTGTGAATATGTCGATAACGTATGAAGGAAATGGCTCGGTCGATCGGTGGAGTCGCGGAGACTCTCAGCAGCATTTATACAAAAATGCTTATAGATCTGATAGTTAAGTACTATCATAACACACTCTAAAGAGTGTGCAACGGATTATGCTTGACTGTTTGGTGTGTAAAAAGCTTGGGAATTATCGGATCTTGGCGATGATAAACATGTCTTCGCCCACTTTACTGCGGAAGATGGTGGTTTCGAGCGCGCCGATACAAGCCACGAGCTGCTTGTTGAAGTTGACATCTATGGGCGACCAGACCAGATAGCTCGGCTCTGTGCTTTCTAGCAGCATCGGGCAGGTCAGGTCTTCGGGGGCGATAAACAGCACCTTTTGTGGGCCTCGTAAGGTGTAAGAGATCGCTTGTTGCTGCGGTTGTTCCCATTTGGCCCAACAACAACCTCGAATGATGATCTTGGCATCGTTGGGCAGGCTTGCAAAATAGTCGGTCATGACACGATGGTAGGCGGTGTTGGCTCCGGGCAGACCTTCGGCGTAGCGTGTGAAATAGGCCGAGCCATTCAGATAAGTGATTGCGATCAAGGCTACGCCAACCAGCAGACTAGGGGCAAGCTTGGGAAGGCGGAAATTGCGGTCGAGGGTTTGAATCAGCCAGAGCAGACCGCTGGCCACCAACAGATAGATGATCGGTACGATCGCCAGCGTGCGCGAGGCCGAAGGCACCTGAATCGTATGGCGCACCATAATCGAAGGCAATTGGAGCAGCACAAACGGAATAAAGAGGATAGGCGCTAGGCGGCGGCGTTTTGGGCTGAGCCAGTACACGATGCCAAAAAGAAAGAGGATGCCGCTGACTAGGTCGAGTTGGGGCGCTGTGGAGACATTGCTGCGGAAGACCACATCGCCTTGCACATGCAGGGCCAAAGCCGCGCTTTTGATATTGGTTGCGATAATCTTTAACAGATCGCCCGTCGGCAGCTTTTCGCCGATATAGCCCGAGAAGAAGTTATCGGGATCGCTCGAGACGAGAAAGATGAAGGGGATCGTACCCAGTGAGCTGACCCCGATAAAGAGCAGAACATCGCTCCAAGGAATACCGTCGTGCAGCTTCCAAAGCACGATTAAGCAGATCAGCACTACACCCGGCAGAATGAACAATTGTGGATAGGTGTAGAGCCCAAGCGTGGCTACCACAGCGCAGCCGAGCAGATCGACGATGCTACCCGTGCGCACTGTGCGCAGCGCCAACCAGAGCGCAAGGGTCGCTACCAACGGCAGCAGAATCTGCGAATTACCCAAACGGCTGAAGATCAAAAACCAGATCGAGACGCTGGCGATTACGCAGGTCAGCAGGCCCAGCTCGCCACTATCGGCTTCGATTTCGCAGGCAAACAGCCAGATCGCCAGCAGAGTCAGGCAGCTAACGATGACCGAAGCGATTTTGATGCTGAAATACGAGAGGCCGAACAGCGCGATAATCGGCGCGATCAGGTATTGATAGAGCGGGCCAGCGCTGAGGTAAAAGTTGACAGGCCATTCGCCATTGAAGATCTTGCGCAGGTATTCGTAAATGATAATGATGTCGCCGTAGATCTCGCTGGGAAGATCGTCGAGTTTGAAGAGACGCAAAGGCAGGGCGATAGAACAGATCACTCCCAAAACGAGGATAAAGACGTGCTGAGCAGGTAGCTTTGAATCGTTGTTTGCAACCATTGTGCTTCCGTTTCTAAAAGCCATCGAAAAGCTCGTGCTATACTATTTTGAGAAGAGTGGGAATGGCGAATACCAGAACGTATTGTACTGGCTTTTTGCTGAATTGTTAGAGGCGAACAATCATGAATTTGGCCTATCGGGTGAAGCAATTTTTTTCTGCTATTCGTGCATCGATAAGCCCCGAAGAGCATGCGACCGTAGCAGAAATGCTTACACCTGAAGAACAACGGCTCTTTTATGCCATGCCCTTGTACGATCAGCGTCATTGTTTCGATGTCTTCGAGACTCTACGGGCAGCAGGTATCGACGATCCATTGTTGTTGCGAGCCGCGCTGTATCATGATTGTGGCAAAGTCGATGACGACGGTCGGCCTATGTTGCTGCATTGGTATATTGTGGTGTCGTTGCTGAAGCAGCTTGCGCCGCGCTTATACTTCACTTTGGCGGCCAGTGGGCGCGGCCCTTTGCGGCCCTTACGAGTCTATGCCGAGCACGCTTGGCGCGGTTCGCGTATGGCGCTGGCCGCAGGCTGCCCGCCCGAGATCGTCGAAACGATCCGCCATTATCACGATATTGCGCCGAGCGGGCGCGCGGCGATCTTGCAGTGGGCTGACGAACAGAACTGATCCTCCGTATTCTGAGCAGCAAAGAAGGACCTATGGCACTTTCTTACGATGGCTATATTTTCGATCTCGACGGCACAGTCTACCTAGGCGATACCTTGCTCCCCAACGCGCACAAGACCTTGCACACCTTGCGGGCGGCCGGGAAGCGCACCGTTTTTCTTTCCAATAACCCCACCAAAACGCGCGAGCAATACGCCGAAAAGCTCAACGCGCTCGACATCCCCGTCACAGCAGACGAGATCGTGAATTCGTCTTATGTGATGGTGCAGCGCTTGCGCGAGTTAGCCCCCGGTTGCACGGTTTATGTGTTGGGCGAGGCGGCTTTGATCGGAGAACTGGAAGCGGCTGGCTTTACGATCAGCGAAGACCCCGAGCAGATTCGCTACGTGATCGCTTCTTTCGATCGCACTTTGGTCTATCACAAGCTGCAAGTTGCCTTCGACGCCATTCGGGCTGGGGCGCGCCTGATCGCCACCAACGCCGACCGTTACTGCCCCGTGCCGGGCGGCGGCCAACCCGATGCGGCTGCCATTATCGCCGCTCTGGAAGCCTGCACCGGAACGACCTGCGAAGAGGTGGTTGGCAAACCTTCTGCCACTATGGCCAACACCATTCTCAAGCTGCTCGGCCTGCCGCCGGAGCGCTGTATTATGGTTGGCGATCGCCTCGAAACCGATATCCTGATGGGCCAGCGAGCTGGTATGGCAACCGCTTTTGTGCTGACGGGCGCCAGCACGCGCGAGGATCTAGCTAAGCTCGAGCAGCAGCCGACCTATGTGCTGCCCAATATCGGCGGTTTGCTCGAAGTCTGATGCTTGATCGGTTTGTTTTCATATTTTGGCGGTGAGGGTTCAAGCTTCCATACAGTCCGTGGCGCGTCCGCCTACGGCTACCAACATCCCGCCCAACAAACGAGGGGCTATCGGTGTGTGCCGAGCGACCGCCCAAAAACGAAGCGCTTCAAGCCTTTTCAAACCGATTTTGTACAAGCTGTGCTAGCATGGCGGCGCGTTGAAGAACAAGCTAGAAACGCATCAGATCGCGTTTCTTACCAACATATAGGACTATGATAGACCAAAATCGACTGAAACACGAAGCCGCCGTGCGGGCGGTTCAGTTCATCCAGAGTGGTATGGTGCTCGGTCTCGGTTCGGGGTCGACCATGCGTTTCGCCTTAGAGGAGATCGGACGTTTGTTGAAGAGCGGCGAACTGCGCGATATCGTGGGTATTCCGACCTCTGAGGCGACCGCCAGCATAGCGCAGAGCTTGGCTATTCCGCTCACCAACCTCGACGACCACCCTCAAATCGATCTGAATATCGATGGTGCCGACGAGATCGATCCTCAGCTCAACCTGATTAAGGGCTTGGGCGGCGCACACTTGCGCGAGAAGATTGTGGCGACTGCAGCCCGCAGCTTTGTTGTAGTGGCCGACAGCAGCAAACTCGTCACGACGCTGGGCAGCAAAGCGCCGATTCCGGTCGAAGTGATTAAGATGGCGCGCAGCCAAGTCGAACGCGCTCTGTTGGCCAACGGCGGCAGCGTGCGCCAGCGCATGAACGCCGACGGCACACCCTATCTGACCGATGAGGGCAATCATATCCTCGACTACTTCATTGGCCCGATGGAGGATCCTCAGGCGGTGGCGCGCATGCTCGATAGCATGACGGGTGTGGTCGAGCACGGTCTCTTTTTGGGCATGGCGACTAGCGCGGTTGTAGCGATGCCCGATCGAGTCGAGGTCTTGAGCAAGAGCTCATAGCCCGCCCAAAATTTGCTGAGCTTTTTTGGCCTTTGCTAGAGAGGGATGTTGTCTGTCGACACACGGCTTCCCTCTCTGCTTTTTTGGCTAGAGCGCACCACCCTTCAACAGGCTCAGGGTAGGGCTTATACCAAATTCGCTTGCTTCATTCTATTTGGCCTTCGGCAGAGTGGAACTTGTCTCTTTTTGTTGTGTGACATTTCGCGCTATCGCGCGAAATGTCACACAACTCTTTCCTCGTTTTTGTTTTCTTACAC